>SWCF01003003.1_pt2 | contig 152913 bp, 139 predicted proteins | sample 4690081 | NCBI WGS metagenome assembly SWCF01 (sample SAMN10267280, study PRJNA491770) | bioreactor metagenome | isolation source: DHS bioreactor inoculated with | place: Japan: off Shimokita Peninsula
TTTAGCATGGTCATTTACAACTCCTGGGGCCAGCGGCAGTTTGAAACTACCAACCCGGCCGAGGGCTGGGATGGAAAGAATGCCGCAGCGGGAGTGTATGTGTGGGTGATTACTTACGCGGATTATTTGGGAAAGGTGAGTACGCTGAGAGGGAGTGTGACGGTGGTGAGATAAGCACCTCACCCTACCCTCTCCTCAAGGAGAGGGTTTGGCATCTTACAATATGAGGAAACACTACTTTATTTTGCAGAAAATATGATGACGAAGCACCATTCAGCTCCCTCTCCTTTGAGGAGAGGGCGGGGGGTGAGGTGCTATTGGCCGGGGTATATGTGTGGGTAATCACCTACGCGGATTATTTGGGGAAGGTGGCAACTTTAAGGGGTAGTGTAACACTTCTGAGGTGAGCACCTCACCCTGCCCTCTCCTCAAGGAGAGGGTTTGACATCTTACAATATGAGGAAACACTACTTTATTTTGCAGAAAATATGATGACGAAGCACCATTTAGCTCCCTCTCCTTTGAGGAGAGGGCGGGGGGTGAGGTGATTTTGGCCGGGATATATGTGTGGGTGATTACTTACGCGGATTATTTGGGAAAGGTGAGTACGCTGAGAGGGAGTGTGACGGTGGTGAGATAAGCACCTCACCCTACCCTCTCCTCAAGGAGAGGGTTTGGCATCTTACAAAGGAAAAACTACTTTATTTTGCAGAAAATGTGATAACGAAGCACGATTAAGCTCCCTCTCCTTTGAGGAGAGGGCGGGGGGTGAGGTGCTTCTGTCCAGGATATATGTGTGGGTGATTAATTTTGCCGATTATTTGGGGAAGGTCAGTACGCTGAAGGGAAGTGTGACGGTGGTGAGGTAGTGATGGGTGATCTGTGATCTGTGATGAGTGATCAGCAAATCTGGCGAAGGCATCAAATCATCAAATTCTATCCTGAGGTTTTCTCGAAGGACAACAAATCATCAAATCACAGGTCCCCCACCAGAAGCTTTCTTGATACCATTTGATCTGAAACCTTCATCCTGATCACATATAATCCCGGTGCAAGATTATGCAATGGAATCCTTGCCATGCCTAAATTTGCATAGATGCTCATCATCAACCGGCCACTCAAATCATAAATTAGAATATTACTCTGAATTACCCCATCAGAATACAACCTCACAAACACTTCATTGTGGGCTGGTTGAGGAAACAAGATTATATTATCGCTAAAAAAAGACTTATCAGGAAAACCCACCGATGGACAAGCATAGTGTAAACTATATCCCGAACCGGTTGTCTGACCATCAGATTTAAAACGGAGCGTAAATGTTTCAGATGTTGTAATGGATGGAGGTGGCAAAACATCCGCTGAAAGGGCATATAATAACGGTGCTGAAACATTAGACCCGTCATATATCCACAATGAATCATAGCCGGGTTCCAGGTTTAGCTGGCTGAAAGAGAGCACCAGAGGGCCACCACCTCTGCTTCTCACGGTTTCGGTGTAATTTTGATTGTTATCATAGTTTCTGAAAGGCCCTCCTGTATCAGTCAAACTGTCGTCACAGGCATCTGAATTTTCCTGAATGAACTTATCGGCAATAAGATCCCACAGTTCGGGGTGGCCATTATCATAACCCAGTGCCCATAGAGCTATTCCGCCGCCCTCCCGGCGATTCACCAGATCATACTTGGCTGCCAGGCTGCGGGTATCATCGTAAAAACATTGTCGCCATCCTGAGGTGAAAAAACTAAAATAGGGATTATAACTGTATTTGTCCCAATACAAATTTCCCCAATTGTAATATCCGTTGCTGTTATTCCGCATTACTCTATAGGTAACCGCCACACCCTGACCGGTGGTGAGCGCTGGTAAGATATTTCCATTCACCGGCCATTCCCGGCCATAGTATGGTTGGCCTAAAAGAAGTTTCTCAGCAGCCACGCCCTGATTTTGGTAATAGGTGAGTGAACTGGCGGATCCGTAAGGGAAAGTATAGGTAAGCGGCCACAAACCGGCAACCGGACCGGCGAGATTGCTTCCATTCCAGTAGTAATCATAGGCCATTACGACAATAAAATCCAACACAGGAGCAATTGCAGGTACATTGAATGTATTGCTCCAGTTAACTGCAGGAGCGGCAATGCTCAGCTCAATATCCGGTATGGCCTGTTTTAATGTTTGAGATAAAAACTGAATACAGGCTGTAAGTCCTGCCTGCTGAGCGGAAGGCACCGCTTCAAAATCCAGGTTAACCCCATGGGCTCCGCGGGATTGAATGCGATTAATTAGATTGTTTGCCAGGGTTTGTCGTGCCGTGGGATTGGCAAAAAAGGCTGAATGGCCAGAAAACAGCGTGACACACAGATGAACTTTTACATCATGGGCCAGGGCAGTATCAATTACCGGATCAGTAGCCCATTCATGTTCAGAAACAGGGTTGCCGGTCAGGGGATCCACCTCGTAGGAGAAATAACATATATCTGTCAGCAAGTTCCATTGGTAGTTTTGCCAGACGCTGCCACTCCAAAAAGGATGATAACCAAAAACCCGTTTTAAGAGAGGCGCTGAATGCACTTTGACTTGTTTAAGTACCTTGCCCTGATAATGATTCAAACTATCGTAGTCAGCAGTTGACAAATTGCCCAGGGTATTCCATTTTGTCTGCTCTTCCTGGTGAATACTTATTTCCTGTGCAGTTACAAACCCAACTATGAGGAGTGACACCAGAGTTAAAAAAAATAGTGTTCTGAGTATGTAGTTAAAATTTTTCATACTATTTAATTTAGTAAGAGCTGACAATCTGACACTTTAAGATTATATATGCTTCCCGTATATATTAAAATGCATAAGCAAGTAAAAGGCCTCCAATAAAGCTCGTGCACCGACGTACAAAAATTTAAAATGAATTCGCAGTTTCAATATCGGTAATTTAATAAACAAGATGCATTTTACTTTTGTTACGCCAGCCGGCATCATAGCGGTTGTTCACAAAAAAGATCAGTAAGTCGGCATCGTAACGATTGTCTGCAAACCATATCTTTTTATTGGCATCGTACCGGTTGTCCACAAAGAACCACCGACCTTCAGTATTTACATCATACCGATTCCCAACCTTAAACACAAGCAGATCAGCATCATATCGATTATCCACCACATAAACCTTAAAATCAGCATCATACCGGTTGTTGCAGCTATACATCTTTTGAGCTGAAACTGCAGAATACATAAACAACGAGAGAAGTACAGCGCAAACGAGTTGCCTTAGCCTTATTTTCATGCATACAAAGCTAACACAATTATGCGCTTATTCCTAAAAATTAAGATAAAAGTCCCTGGTCAGCTTCTGATAGCTATCCGTATAGTTTCCGGATCGCTCTCTGATGGCCAGTTCTCCGGTGTGAACGGGCTGATAAATGGATGAAAACTCAAGCAATACGCGATTGGGTGCGGCATCGGGATAAGGTTGAACATTGAGCCTTCGCACCACTTTCAACCCTACAGCTTTTATCATAACAATAAATGGTTCAGCCTGTATGGCAGGAAGTACAAGGCCAAACCGGCCTGATTTACAAAGCAGGCGTGAGGCTCCGCTGATCAGATGCTTAAAAGGCAGAGAATTGTCATTGTGACGGGCCAGATTTCTGTCTGGAGAAGGAGCCTTGAGTGATCGGGAGAAAAAGGGCGGGTTGCTGATGATATAATCATATTTTAATGCATCGGTTAAAGCAAAATCCATGAAATCAACCACTTCTGCATTCAGTCTTTTTCCCCAGAGTGTGTTTAAAAAATTAAGTGTTGCCCGTTGAATTGCCTCATCGTGCACGTCAATGGCAGTAATATAAGCTTCAGAGCGTTGAGCCGCCATTAATGCAAGTATGCCGCACCCTGTTCCAATATCAAGCAAGGTTTTCGCCCCCTTAAAATCAGCCCAGGCACCCAGCAACACCGCATCGGTGCCCACTTTCATCGGACAGTTGCTATCGTCAACGGTAAATTGTTTAAAGGTAAAGGACATGGTGCATGCAGGCAGGATGAAGGATACGGGCAAAGCCAGCTATTCGAGATACATAGCTATCAGGCCTTCCGGCGCATTTACATGGATGATTTTATTCTCCCTGTCAACAGCAGTGATAATCTCGTCAGTTATTGGAATAAGTATTTCTTTTTTACCGCGCAAAATGCGCAGAATGGCCTGATGAGGATATTCGAGCACTTCCTCTACCCTTCCGGTTTCGCCAAAATTCAGATCAATTACCTGGTAATTTTTTATTTCATGATAATAGAAACGATCGCCAGTTAGCCTGGGCAATTGTTCAATGGGAAGAAAAAGCTCACAACCCAAAAGTATTGAAGCCTGTTCTGTATTATCAATATCCTGAAACTCAATAACTGCTCGTAAGTTATGGCGCAATTCAAGTTTTAAAATAAAAAATGGAATCAGTTGACCGTTCATTTGAACGAAAACTGATTCCAGATTTTGGTAATTTTCAGGCTCATCCACGTCAAGCTGAACAAGCACAGCACCTTTGGAAGCAAATAAGCGGAGTATTTTTCCGAGATAAAAGTAACCTTCCATAGGCAGCAACAGAATTCGGACTATTCTGACTTAGGTTCTTCCTTTGCCGGATCTTTGGCAACGGGTTCTTCCTTAGCAGGCTCTTCAGCAACCGGTTCTTCCTTAGCAGGCTCTTCAGCAACGGGTTCTTCCTTAGCAGGCTCTTCAGCAACGGGTTCTTCCTTAGCAGGTTCTTCAGCAACGGATTCTTCCTTAGCAGGTTCTTCAGCAACCGGTTGTTCTTTTACCGGCGCGCTTTCAGTAATGACATCAGTTTCAGCAGTTACTTCCTCCTCCCGGGCCGGCTCAGCAGCTTCAGCTTCTTTTTGACGTTTCCTGGCGATCTCAGCTGCACGGGCTTCGTTAACCTTAATTTCTTCTTCGAGTCGTTTTTTCTGCATTTCACGCTCTAATTGAAGGTCTGATTTAACCGCACTGCTTAGCCTGGCTTCTTTACTCTCTTTCCATTCGTTAAAACGAACTTCTGCCATTTCTTTGGTGAAAGCATTCTTGGCAACCCCCTTCATCAGGTGGTTATAAAAGAGCACGCCTTCATGCGATAAAATATTTTTTACCGTTGGGGTAGGTGTGGCTCCTTTGGTAATCCACGAATAAGCTCTTTCAAAGTCAAGTATAATCTCGGCAGGCTTGGCTACCGGATTGTACGTGCCAATCTTTTCGATGAATCTTCCATCGCGGGGTGCACGACCATCCGCAATTACAATGTGATAAAAAGGGCGTCCCTTTTTACCAAACCGTTGTAATCTGATTTTTGTTGGCATAAAAAAATGATTTAATGATTGTTAAGGCTATTTTTTAAAACAAGGGTGCAAAGTAACTACTTTTTGCTGAGATAAAAAAGCAGTAACCAATATTTTTAATCTGATCTGATATCATTTAAGGAAGTTTAAAGATGAAAAGAAGATTTATCCTCAAAAACACAGTTCAGGGATTTCAGGAACGAACAAAAACTAACACATTACTGTAAGGGAACAATTTTTGATTGAAACAACTTTCAAATCCTTCTCTTTGATGGCTGATGATGTAAAATTATTGCGTTCCTCGCTACTAACAGCAGTGCTGCTGGTTGGAATTATGTGGATTACAAAGGGAATGGAGTTAATAGGGGGCTTTTCTTTGTCGTGGCTTGGAATTTTGCCACTTCAGGCCAAAGGACTACCTGGAATATTACTTTCGCCTTTACTACATGCCGATTTGGCACATCTGACTGCCAATTCCACCCCGATGTTTTTTCTTGGAGCTGCATTGTTTTACTTTTATCGAAGGCATGCCTGGAATATTTTGATTTTATCGTGGTTGCTCACCGGAATATGGGTATGGCTGTTTGCCCGCGGAAACAGTTATCATATTGGCGCCAGCGGAGTTGTCTATGCATTGGCAGCTTTTCATTTTACTGGAGGTCTTTTACGAAAGGAGCCCCGGCTTATGGCTTTTAGCCTTCTGGTAATATTTCTTTATGGAAGTATGGTCTGGGGTATTTTCCCCGATTTCTTCCCAAAAAAGAACATTTCCTGGGAATCACACCTAATGGGTGCTGTGGCAGGTATACTCCTTGCTTTTCACTACAGACAAAATGGACCGCAACCTAAAAAATATTCTTGGGATTTTGAAGAGGAGGATGAAGATGAGTTTAGTGGAGACAATAATCAAACAGGAAAAGATGTGCTGCCAATAGATGAAACAGGTAAACAAATCTCCTCACCTATTTCCAATGAAAAACAAAACATTGTATACCACTACAAATCAGATAAAAAAGATCAGAAATCATAGTATTACTTTAAGGTATTCTGGTTTTGCCAAGAAAGATTAATAACAAAAGTAACAGTACAAAAACCATTGCTACCGGAGCTACCCATAAATAGATATTATTGTATTTTGATTTCTTTTCTGCATTACTATTATTCCATAAGAAATCTTCGTCTTCAATATTTTTCCAGGTTGAGTCCAGGGTAGTATTATACAATGAAAGATACTTTTCGGAACTGTCAATTTTTTGCATTGCGGCATATGTAATCATTTGATTGGAGTACATCTTTCGAAGCTCCTGGCGCAAACGAAGTTGCTGAGCAATGGTTATTCCCTGGTAAAAATAAGCAGACGCTTCTTTGAAATCGCCCTTTTTAATAAGCAATTCTCCGATAGAATTTAATGAAATGGCAGTACTTCGCTTGTCACCGAGTATTTGATTATACTTCAGAGCCTGAAAAAAGGAATTCAAGGCTCTGTCAAAATCATTGTAACGGATATAGATGTTCCCCAGGTTATTCAGTGTGGTAGCCAGCCCGGCCAGATCGCGCAGATCATCGCGCAACGCCAGTGCCTGATTAAAGTAATCAAGAGCTAGTGCATTTTGATAAGTATTCTGATAAATTCCACCAATATTGTTCAGGCAATAAGCGCGGCTATATTGATCGTTGATCAGTTCAGACAATCGCAGGGCACTTTTGAGGTCGTCCATGGCTGGATCATAATTGCGTTCATTCAGTTTAACCGTACTCATATTTATCAGTGCATCAATACATTTGGATGTATCAGCATGTTGCTTTGCAATCGTATATACACGATCAAAGGCAGCTAAGGCCCGGGAATTTTCACCCATATAACTGTACATGGTACCAATGTTGATTAACCCGCTGGTTGATCCCACAGTGTCGCCCAGTGCCAGTTTCATATCGATGGATCGCTTAAAATAATCTAGTGCTTTAGGATAATCACTCTTTTCCTGATAAAGCACTCCAATATTATTTAAGCTGGCGGCAATTCCGGTTTTATCTCCCAGTTTAGTATAAAGCAGATAGGCGGAATCAAACTGTTTGGAAGCGGTTTCAAGATCACCGGTCATAAAATTCAACACCCCGTTAAAGCGATAAGCTTTTGCCATAGATGGCTCGTGATCTTGCCTGCAGGCATCCGAAAGCGCCTTACCGGCAAGAGAAAACGATTTTTCAACATCAGAATTCCGGTAGAGTTCTGCTTCTTTCAACACCACCTCTACTGAAGGCAACACCTGTGCGGATGTCAGTCCAAAAGCACCAAACACCAAAAGGAGCACACCTATGAACTTCAATAAGTTCCTGAATTTCCGGTGGTATGTTTGTAGTTGTTTCACCTCAGCTAATGTATGGAAATATATGGTAACAATTTATAATATAATTCATCGTAAATTAAAGGGATATTTTTAATGTCAGCCGGACTGGCAAAAGCTCCCTTTCTTATACGCGCATCCACCAGTGCTTTGGCAATGTAATAATCAATGTAAGGATGGGCCCGCAAATCTTCCAATGAAGCTGTATTTACATTGAATTTCCGGATAAGGGTGGTATCTACAAATACGCCTTTGCTCATTTGAGCATAGCGGGCACTGTCCATACCATATACTTCGAGCAATTGCCTGGCATCTGCAAATCCACCCAACTTTTCACGATAGCGTATAATACGCCGGGCAAATGCTGGACCTATGCCCCTTACTTTAACCAGCGTAGCAGAATCGGAAGAATTCAGTTCTGCTGTAAATTGCTCATAAACAGGATAATTCCCTTTATTCTCTCTTTCCGCAGATGGGTAAGTTGAAGTTTGAGCTGATATATTTATGTATGGCTCAAGTATATCATATACCTCATCATTGAATGCATATAGCCTTTTCAGATCTTCGGTCACTTTAAACCGGCCTCCTCTTTCTCTGTACTTTATAATACTTTCTGCCTGACGAGCCGAAAATCCGAGTGCCATCCAACCCTGTTTATCCAACACATTTGGATCAAACGGGAAGGGTGTAAACTTTGCCCTTCCGGCCGATTTATCAGGCTCATTGAAATCGAAATCCTGCTGACTAACGGCTGACTTTATCTTATCCATTTGCATAAACTCTTCAATCTCGGCGGCAAATTCTTCCCGGTTCAAGATACCGGGCTGTTCTCTGGAAGCATATATTGCCGGCAAAAGTATTACTACCACGATAAGCACAACCAAAAAAAGGATGGCATTACGTTCTGATTTGCCAAAGCTTAGAAAATCTTTAAGCTGTTGCTTCACATTTCACTTTATTAACGTTCCACATCGTCATTTTCGCTATATGAATCAGGTTCGACCATAGGCTTAGTTACCAATACCTTATAAAAGAACCAGCCGGCCAATGCGGTAACCGAGACCTGAACCGTTATCATCAATATTAAAGCAGAAGTGTTCATTATGGTGTTTTTTGAGGTTGATGGTACTTTCTCCAGGCTATATAGACCAAAATGGCAATAAAAACAAATAAACTCATTAAGAGCAGTCTGGCCATGTCAATATAAAAGACTTTGTTAATGATCTTTCCTGTAAACAAAACATCACCTTTTACTACTTCATCACCGGATTTAATACTCAGTGTATGTTTAAGCGGCATATACCGGTAATTTTGACTATTGACCGTTTCATCGCCCAGTCGATAACCAACGCTAATATAATGTTTTTTCCGAAGCAAAAATATGGAATCGACCTTCCCTGTATTTTCGCTGTAAAAGGCATCAGCAAACCACAATTTATTCGGTCCGATGCCCTGATGTTTCAACTGTCCGATAATGCTTTCGTTGTGAAATTCCCATTGACCAATCTTCTGACCTGTCCAGTCATCATTTACAGGCCTTACAAGTGACCCAAAAAAGACTACAATCAGCATCATAGGAGTAATAAATTTTATAATAAACCTATAGACCAAAGGGATTTTAATATCGGCGCCCATATTAATTTCTTTCCATCCTTTTTTTAGTCCAAAAACCCATGAAAAGAGAATGGATTCAAGCAACGCAAAAACCACCAAAGAAACCGTTCCACCCCAATAATCATATTCATCAAAAACCCCCTGATTAAAGAAAAATATGGTGGGCAGGCCGAGAATCATGATAACCAGACCGAACCCCAGTGCAGCATTTTTACGTGACCAGTTAAATTCATCCATCAAAAACCCCATACCCGGTGTACCCATGGCCAGAGAAGAGGTTATGCCGGCAAAAAAGAGCAGACCAAAAAAACTGACTCCGGCAATTGCCGATAATATCGGCCCCCACTGCTCAAAAAGGAAAGGCATGGTTCTAAAACCAAGCCCAAGACCCCCGATACCGGTTAGTTCAATTACTTTGTCAATGCCAAGATATCCAATAGAAATAGGAATGATAACAGCACTTCCCAGCACGATTTCCACAAATTCATTCATCCATCCGGCAGCCATGGCATTAAGTGCGATGTCGTCACGCTTCTTGATGTATGAGGCATAACACTGAATCGAGCCCATGCCTACCGAAAGGGTAAAGAAAATCTGACCAGCAGCAGCCAGCCATACCTTAGGATTAGCCAAAGAGGTGTAATCGGGAGTCCATAAAAAATTAAGTCCGACCGTCCCGTCATAAATAGCACCATTGGTACCGGCTTTAAGTGTAATTCCACGATAAGCGAGAAACAGACCAAAAACAATAAGTAAAGGCACTCCTATTTTAGCCACTTTTTCAACTCCACCGCTCAGTCCCCGGCTTAATATCCACGTGTTTAATGCCAGGCACAATAAAAAAAAGATCAGTGCTTCATATGGAATCCCGGTGGTAGAAGTAGTGACATCGAGGTAATTACTAAAAAATGCTGCTACCTCATGCTGATCCATACCATTAAAAGTACCCATTAGGGAATGATAGATATAGGACATGGTCCAACTTTCGATGTAGCAGTAATATGAAGCAATGGCAACATTGGAAAATATACCGAAAACACCTACATATTTCCATAGCCGGCGTTTGCCCATGGCATCCATAATAAATGGTGTGGAGTGATGCCCAAATTGTCCACCAAACCGGCCCGTTGACCATTCTATCATAAGCAAAGGCAGGCCCAGTAACAAAAATGAAATGAGATAGGGTATGATAAAGGCACCTCCACCATTCTGAACTGCCTGCACCGGGAACCGGAGAAAATTCCCAAAACCTACCGCATTACCGGCCATAGCCAATACCAAACCTACTCTGGAGCCCCAGGACTCAGTGTTTGTACTCATAACTTATTGCTATAATTAAGAAAAAATTCCGGGTACGGGTAAGAACGCTTCCAGGTACAGGATGCGTTATAGAATGTTGATAATCAATAAAACAGAGGTTTGTCTTTGAAATGCGGAGGCATGACATTGCAGGCATACGATCTGTTTTAAAAGAGGTTAATTATGCAATATTAAAAAAAAATCCCATATTTCAGGGTACTTTTATGAGATAAATGCCAATCCGGCATTCCAAACATCTCTTATGATCGCAATAATCATTCTTTAACCCAATAAGAGCCTGGGTATTAAAGGCTGTACGAACGTCCATACCGGCGGCCTTCCATTTTTTTGTTATTGTGTTGACTTCTCCCGGAATTTTTGAAAAAAAATCAAGCACCCGATTACATAATGTATCATTGTCTGTGGCACGACCGTAAACAAACAGGAATGGAAGTATGGCATTAATAAGAAGTAAATTTACTGCATTTGTGCCCAATTTTTTAATAACTTTTATAGTCGGCTTATCGAACATATAATGTGATTCCCAATAGGGAGATGTTGTTATAGTGGAAAAAACTGCAATGAGATCTTCTATGGTTTTACAATCTATGAGCCGGGAAAGAAGGGATTGGGTCTGGACCATAAAAGAGGCGAATTGAGCAAGTCTAAGCGTAGGAAAATTCATTGGCCGCATACGTAAAAACCGCCACAAATGCTTATCAATGGGAACAAGCTGATATTTTTTTCGCAAAAAATGATATTCAGTAATGAGTTGTTGAGGCCATTCATCTCTCCATTCAGTAGACAGCATACCGGCCTGGCCCATTATTAATGCTTCTATCTGCATAGGGTTGTCACGGTGTCGGACGAGGATATTGTAAGGCAACGCCCTGGCCATCATTTCAAAAGGCAAGGCATTTACGCTAAATCCAAAACTTCGAGCTAGAGTATAGTAAAGAGCTTCTTCCCAGTTATTGTGGCCCAGTTCAAGAAATAAGCCAATTATCTCCGATTTGCGCTCAATGCGTTCAATGAGCATGCGTTCCAACCAGAGAGAAGTTTCATGTTCAGGTACGGAACTTACCTGATTGATGCAGGGAACCCATCTTTTTGTTGATAAAAAATCGCGGTAGCGGTGAAACAGTACATGGTTAAAGTTATCCTTTATTTCAAGTACAGGGATGTGGATATCCTGCCCCGGTAAATCATGATTATATACTACATGAAGCACCACATTTTCATAGGCCTTATCATGTTGATGCCCATGGCGAAACCAGTCGGAGGTGCTTAGGTGGATTTCAACATTGCCTGCCCATTGGGTAGTGCCAATGCGCAGGCGTGCGTCTGAAAAATCAGGACCGGCATTCAGGTTATGGAAGCCGGGTGAAATAATTTCTACTTCCTCATTTTCAGTCGTAAATAATGGCGATGTAAACAGCCGGTATTTCCATATGTAGAAGAGAAAGTCCTCGGTCATGATATATAATTTTGAGATAAAAATACGAAATATATTGAAATACCGGAATTTATTTCAGGTTACTGTTACTGGATTTTAAGCTATTACAACTCATGTAGAAATTCAAGAAAATATTTTAATCAGTATCAATAACTACTCTGTTGGATAGGTGATGTTTAACATTGTATCTTCTTCATAATCAGTCAATGACTTATAGCGAGGTGTGATGAGAATTATACGGATTAAGAATTTGATCCACAAAGGTTATGATATTTTCTGTTTTAATGAATTAAAAACTCTGATCAAAATTTATTTTACGAACATGTAACGCACTTATTCCCATGCTTTAAAGTAACCTGGATTAATCCTTTGAATTTAACGGGCACGCAAGCATCATATTATTTATTTTAAAAAACTTGATAAAATTTTTAAAAAAGTTTGGAAAACTATCAAATATATTCTTATATTTGAAAAAAATATCGGATTTAAGTTAAAACGGAGATCGGATTTAATTCTTTGCTTTATATTTGCGGCACTGATTTTTTCAACATGAATAATGCCGAAACACTGATTACAGGAATAGCTTATAAAGTCAGGAAGCTGATTGAAACCAATGAGCGATTGACTTTCGAGAATAATCAGTTACGTGAAGAAATTAAATCAACAAAAAGCAAGGTTGACTTGTTTGAAAACAACATAAACACATTACAAAACCAAATAGCAACACTTAAACTGGCAAAATCGCTGAACAAGGAGGAAAGCCGGACAAACGTCAAGTTAAGAATAAATGAACTTGTGCGGGAAATTGACCATTGCATTGCAATATTAAATCAAAAATAAACGTTTACCTTACATATGGATGAACTGGCTGTAACCGTAAACATTGCCGACCGGCCTTACAAGCTCAGGATTGAGCGGAGAGAGGAAGAGCTGGTGAGGAATGCTGCCAAATCCATTGAAGAACAGATGAAGCATTATGCAAATCACTTTGAATACAAGGACAAGCAAGACCTCCTGGCCATGGTTGCCCTGCAATTTACCACCAGTAACATCGAAAAAGAGAATGAACTGAATTTCAGGAATCAGGAGATGTTAAAAAAATTGTTGGAAATTGATGCTGCGCTTTCAAAAAAGGTTTAACTTTGTTATTGCAAATAAGTTCTTTGAAAAAATAAATGACATCCCGCATTGATTCTTCCAAGTTTGTAAACTCAACATTTTCAACTTTGGGACAAAGCTCAGTATGTGATCTAAAACAGGCCTTAATCCTGACTTCGGTCAGGTCTCCCTTTTAGGGGGCATTGGAAGTTTGAAGTCCCTGGCAGTCCCATATATGCAGTTTTGGGGTTTACCAAAACTACTGAGTCAATGCGGGTTTTTTTTGTCCAACCATTCCTCCATTTTTATAAAACAACAACCAATACTACACAAATGGAGACTTTGATAATTATCCTGGCATTGATTGCCGGAATTGTAGCAGGGGTACTGATCACCAGTACCATTTTGAAAAAAGCCATTCTAAAAAAGAGTGCGCAACTGCTGAAAAATGCCGAAGAGAAAGGCGAAATGCTTAAGAAAGAAAAAGTACTGGAAGCCAAAGAAAAATACATTCAACTAAAGGCTGAACACGAAAACCACTTTCAGGAAAAAAACAAAGAATTACTCAAAAGTGAAAACCGGATTAAGCAAAAAGAAGCCTCATTATCTCAAAAATTTGAGGAGCTTCAACGCAAGCAGAAAGAAACCACAGCTATTAAAGACAACCTGACCAATCAATTAGAGGTTATTAACCGGCGGCAATCCGAACTGGACAAAGCCATGAAACAGCAGGTAGAAAAACTGGAAGCCATTTCAGGTTTGTCAGCAGATCAGGCAAAGGCGCAACTTGTTGAAGCGCTTAAAGAAGAGGCCCGCACAGAAGCATTGATTCATACCAAAGACATAGTGGAAGAAGCCAAACTGACCGCCACTATGGAGGCCAAAAAAATTGTACTGGAAACCATACAGCGTACCGCTACCGAACATGCCATTGAAAATAGTGTTTCGGTATTTAACATTGAAAATGAAGAAATTAAAGGCCGGATTATTGGACGGGAGGGGCGTAATATCAGGGCACTTGAAGCACTTACCGGGGTTGAAATCGTAATTGATGATTCTCCCGATGCCATTTTATTGTCAGGTTTCGATCCCGTTCGCCGTGAAATTGCCCGCTTATCGCTTCATAAGCTGGTGACCGATGGCCGGATACATCCGGCGCGTATTGAGGAAGTGGTCTCCAAAACCCGCAAACAAATTGAACAGGAAATAGTAGAAACGGGCAAGCGTACCGCCATTGACTTGGGTATTCATGGGCTGCATCCGGAATTAATCCGTATGATAGGGAAAATGAAATACCGCTCATCCTATGGTCAGAATTTACTGCAACATTCTAAAGAAGTAGCTAACTTATGTGCTACCATGGCTGCTGAACTGGGATTGAGCCCGAAGAAAGCCAAACGTGCCGGCTTATTACATGATATAGGCAAAGTGCCCGATAACGAGCCAGAGTTGCCACACGCCATTCTGGGTATGAAGCTGGCTGAGCGTTACAAAGAACCCGCCGACATCTGCAATGCAATAGGCGCCCACCATGATGAAGTTGAAATGGAAAGTCTGATTGCCCCTATAGTGCAGGTATGTGATGCCATATCAGGAGCCAGGCCCGGTGCACGCCGTGAAGTGGTTGAAGCATACATTCAGCGACTGAACCACCTGGAAGAACTGGCCCTCTCCTACCCCGGAGTTGTAAAAACTTATGCCATTCAGGCAGGTCGTGAACTGAGGGTAATTGTTGGAGCCGACAAGGTTTCTGATGAGGAAACCAACAAAATCTCAATGGACTTATCACGTAAAATACAGGACGAAATGACCTATCCCGGACAAATAAAAATTACCGTAATCCGCGAAACCAGGGCAGTGAACTTTGCCAAGTAACAAACATTTACAGCCACTTTAAATTAAAGCACCTTTAGGGGTGCTTTTTTTGAGATTGTAGTGGATCTGAATAATTTTGTGAACTCCTTTGACAAGAACTGAATTGCCTGCGACATGCTTCTTACCCTCCCCAACCCTCCCTATTAATAGATAGGGAATGAATCCTACTGAATTACAAAATTTTACAATATATACAATGCTCCGTAGTAGGGTGTTCCCCCTATTCATAGGGGAGTTAGAGGGGGTAATAAAACAGTACAGGTAGAGGGGATAAACATAAACAGCACTGTACTCGTAACCTGCACAGCCTTGCCTTAATAAATCATGTATTATAAAGCCATTATACCTTCAATGGCAGCAGCTTTTCTATATCGTTCAATAACTTCTGCAGGTGAGATCATCATTTCTTTTAATGTAACAGAAATGTATTTCCCACCTTTCGAATGCCTGGTAATCAATCGGGATTCATCGCCAAATAAACGCTGCAACAAAGCATAGTCACGATTATTATCGGGAATAATAAACTTAAACATATAAACCGAAGGCCACGTACCATGTGTGCCAAGCTGTTTTTCCAGTCGATCCAGAAATTGTTCATCAATAGACATAGTATTTTCTAATGGGTGTAATCAAAAAAAGCGAAAGAATCGTGCCAAAGTGAAGTGATGCAATTACAGGAAAGTCGTCCTGACTTTTAAACAGGCTTGTCTTAGTGCATTTTAACCCGTTTGAGCAGGTAAGGCAATAATATTTGTTTATACCCAAGGTTAATGTCAGCTCTTACCAAATCAATATGATATTGAGCACAACGAAGGTTAAGTTCCTGGGTAAAAGCCTTCATTCGTTCCCGGTATCCTTCGCGTAGTTCATGAGGTCTGATCTTGATTTCTTCGCGGGTTTCCATATCTATGAAGCGGTAAGGTTTATTTTCAAAGTCAAAGTCTATTTCAAATTGCTTATCTGCCACATGAAAAAGTATCACCTCATGCTTGTTGTGTTTGAGATGTTGAAGAGCGTTAAAAACTTCATTTCCTTCCGGATCCTCGTCCAGCATGTCACTAAAAACCACTACCAATGAACGTTTATGTATATTTTCTGCAATCTGATGCAGTGTGGATGCAGCAGAAGTTGTTTGGCCTGAGTGAGCTTCTTTATTGTTCAGCAATTTTTCCAGTTCTGTATACAAACGTTTCATGTGCACCAGATTCGAATGTGCACCGGTATGAAGTTTCACCTCGTTGGTAAAAACAGTTAATCCGGCTGCATCGCGTTGACGACGGAGCAAATGTAATAAAGCTGCGGCTGCATATACTGAAAAGGATATTTTGTCGGGGCTTTCCGGATTGGCCTTTTTTTCAAGGGGAAAATACATGGAAGAACTGGCATCAATCACCAACTGACACCTGAGATTGGTTTCCTCCTCGTAACGTTTTACATATAACCGGTCAGTGCGCCCATAAAGTTTCCAGTCGATATTGCGTACTGATTCGCCCTGATTATACAGCCGGTGTTCGGCAAATTCAACCGAAAAACCATGAAAGGGACTTTTATGCAGACCGGTAATAAATCCCTCTACCACCTGTCTGGCCAGTAGCTCAAGGGGTGAAAATTCATCAAACCGCGATTGATCAATGTTTATCGGCATAAAAGCTTTTAAAATTCAGGGAATAAAACACCGGATAACCTGCCTGAGGGCGGGCTATCCGGGAATTTAAACACCAAATTGATATGAAATTACAAAAGTTTTTCCAGTTTTGAGACCAGTACGCTTTTAGGAACGGCTCCAACCTGTTTATCGGCCAGTTCACCATTTTTAAAAAACAGTATGGTGGGGATATTTCGAATTCCATATTTAGCGGCAGTGCCTGGATTTCCATCCACATCAAGCTTGCCAATTATGGCCCGGCCTTCATATTCGTGACTCATTTCTTCTACAATAGGACCTACCATGCGGCAGGGGCCGCACCATTCAGCCCACAAATCCACGATTGCTGGTTTGTCAGATTTAATTACGATTTCCTCAAAGTTGGCATCAGTAAGTTCAATTGCCATGACTATTATTTTTGGTTTAACGATTAAAAAGAGGTTCAAAGATACACATTTTTAATCGGGTAAGAGTTATGGTGATCATTTTTTAACGAGTTCAATGCTAATTCCGGGTATCTGTACCGCCTTATGGTAAAAATCGCGGGCTTTTACTCCAAACCTCGACCACATCCTTAGCCGGTAACCGGCCACAACATCTTCCAGTATGATCTGCACCCTGCAAGGCCCACGATTATCAAACAATGCTTTTCCAAGTTGAGCGGTCATCTCATCATTTACGCTACTCACAGGCAGGGTAATGGACATGCTTTTTGTCATTTGATCCATCACTTCAACCAACATCATAATGTTGCTTACACGAAACTCGGCTGCTGCGGATTCGCGATAACGCTTCCGATAGCTTCCGGTGATCATCACCAGCATTTCCTCCTCAAGCAAGTGTTTGTTTTTCAGGTATTCCTCTCCGAACAAAGAAAGTGACAATGATTCCTGATCATCTTCAACTGTGAAGTTTGCGAATCCGGTATTTTGTTTGCTGGTGCGGTGTTTGGCCGATGTAATAATACCTGCAAAGTGATATTGGCGGTCAGCGACTTTGTTGGGGTCAGCCGCGTTGATTTCACTGATGGTATCCGGACAATAAGCTTTAATTTCTGTACGATAATCATCGAGGGGATGACCTGACATATAAAAGCCAATGACTTCGCGTTCATTTTTAAGCTTTTCTATACTACTCCATGGTTCACATTCAGGCATTTCTACATCAGGAAGGGTTTCATCGGCAGCATCAAACAGCGATTGCTGCACTCCTGATGCTTTTGCCTGGAAATCATACCCATATTTGAGGGCCGTTTCCAGGAAAGAAGCTCCATCAACGCTCGCTTTATAGAAATACTGAGCCCTATGGGTGTTTTCGAACTGATCGAATGCGCCGGCACTGGCCAGTGCCTCGAGACTACGCCGGTTAATGGTTCGTAAATTAACGCGCTCAACCAGATTGAAAATACTGGTATAATTGCCATTGGCTTCGCGTTCTTCAATAATAGAATTTACTGCATTTTCACCCAGACCTTTTATGGCGCCCATACCAAATCGAATCTCACCCTGATTATTGACCATAAAATCAAACCCTGATTCATTCACATCCGGGCCAAGCACGGGTATACCCATGCGTTTGCATTCATCAATAAAAAAAGTAATTTTTTTGATGTCGTTAAGGTTATGAGTAAGCACGGCTGCCATATAATCCGCAGGAAAGTGTGCCTTGAGGTATGCCGTTTGGAAAGCGACAAAAGCATAACAGGTAGAATGCGATTTATTGAACGCATAGGATGCAAATGCCTCCCAGTCTGTCCAGACCTTATTACATATTTTTAAATCGAGATTGTTTTTTTCACAGCCGTCCAGGAACTTGCTCTTTTCTTTGTTTAGGGTAGCAAAGTCCTTTTTTCCCATTGCTTTACGGATGTTGTCAGCATCTGACTTGTCAAAACCAGCCAGTTTTTGCGAGAGTAGCATTACCTGTTCCTGATAAACGGTAATACCATAAGTTTCTTTCAGGTACTCTTCCATTTCGGGCAGGTCGTAACTCACTGGTTCCCGGCCAAATTTACGGTCGATGAATTTAGGAATATAGTCCATAGGCCCTGGACGATATAATGCATTCATGGCGATGAGGTCTTCAAACTTATCGGGTTTCAACTCACGCAGGTACTTTTGCATATTGGCCGATTCAAACTGGAAGGTACCAGTAGTTTCCCCGCGTTGGTATAGCTCCAGCGTTTTCGCATCATCCAGGGGCAGGTTATTGATGTCAATATCCACCCCATAGTTTCGCTTGATTAGTTTGAGTGCATCTTTAAGGATACTGAGTGTCTTTAGTCCCAGAAAATCCATTTTTATTACGCCGGCTTTTTCTATTTCTTTTCCTTCGAATTGAGTAATGAGCAAATCCGACTCTTTGGATGTAAGTACCGGAAGAATATCCGTAATGTCGGAAGGGGCAATAATTATACCTGCAGCATGTATGCCGGTGCTTCTTACAGAACCTTCGAGCAAAACAGCCTGAGCAATCACCTCAGCCTCCAGTGTACCTTCCTGTTGTGCAATTTCTTGTAACCGCTTGATATTTTCCACATCATCGGCGGGCATGGTACTTATCCTGGCTTTGTCGCTACCCGAAAAACTCAATTTCATAATATCACCCAGGCGCGTATTGGCCGCATCGGGCACCAACTTAGCCAGGATATTGGCATCATTGAGTTTTAAATCCAACACACGGGCCACATCTTTTATGGAACTTTTGGCCGCCATGGTACCAAAGGTAACGATTTGTGCCACCTGATTGCGTCCATATTTTTGCACCACATAATCGATTACTTTTTGCCGGCCTACATCATCAAAGTCAGTATCAATATCAGGCATGCTGTGCCGACCCGGATTTAGAAATCGCTCAAATAGCAACTGATATTTAATGGGGTCAATACTGGTAATTCCTATACAATAGGCTACAACTGAACCGGCTGCAGAACCACGTCCCGGGCCGACAAAAACATCCATTTCGCGACCTGCTCTGATGAAATCGGCTACAATCAGAAAATAGCCGGTAAATCCCATTTTATTAATTACGCTGAGTTCAAATTTAATGCGTTCTTCAACTTCAGGGGTGAGTTCCCCATAGCGTTGACGGGCACCCTGATAAGTTATATCATGAAGATAGGCAAATTGGTCAGTATATCCTTGTGGCAAAGCGAAATAAGGCAACATGATGTCGCGCTCCAGGTTTAGCAATTCAACTTTACCAACAATTTCATTTGTGTTGTCAATGGCTTCAGGTATGTCGGCAAACAACTGCGACATTTCAGCCGTTGTTTTAAAATAAAATTGATCGTTGTAAAAAGCAAACCGCGTTCCCCTGCCCGCTGACTCATCGTCACTATAATCCTTAGAAGTGGGTGTACTTCGTTTTTCTGCAGTATTTACACAGAGCAGTATATCATGGGCTTCATAAAAATCTTGTTCTACATAGTGTGAATCATTGGTAGCAATAGTTTTGACGCCATATTTTGCAGCAAATTTCAGCAATACCTTATTCACCTGCTCCTGTTCAGGGATACCATGTCGTTGCAGTTCTACATAATAATCTTCTCCAAATAGATCGAACCACCATTTAAATAACTCTTCTGCTTCGGCTTCACCTTTATTAATAATGGCCCGCGGAACTTCGGCAGCCAGACAACACGTGGTAGCAATCAGCCCTTCCTTATATTTTAAGATGAGTTCTTTGTCAATCCTGGGATATTTTGAATACAGGCCTTCCATATAGCCCAGGGAGCACAATTTAGTCAAATTGTGATAACCGGTGGCATTTTTAGCGAGAAGCAACTGATGATATCTCATATCGCGATCATCCCGGGTAAACTGTTTCCGGTGCCGGTCTTCAACGAGATAAAACTCACAACCAACAATGGGTTTAATGACCGGTGGCGCACCCTTGGGATTATATTTGGAGGCTTCGGCTACGAACTTAAAAACCCCGAACATATTCCCATGATCAGTAAGGGCTATGGCAGGCATTTTGTCATCTACTGCTTTCTGGTACATCTGTTTAATATCAGAAGCCCCATCAAGAATTGAATATTTGGAATGTACGTGAAGGTGTGTGAATTTATTCATAATGTGTAGCAAAAAGTAGTCAATATAAACCAGAAGTATCTTTTATTGTATGATTGAAATAAGCCGGATTAACAAAAAAAACAGCCTTTGGACTGGACGTCGAATACTGCGATCATGTCGTGGGCGGGTGTAAAATTAAGCAAAGAATGCCTCATTCAGGATAATTGTTAATAAGTTTTGAAACAACTTTCAGGATGTTTTTGGCAAATAAGTTGAATGAAAAGTGCTTACAATGAAGTGTGAAAAAAGTCAGATTCCTTACTAATTTTTAAATTAACATTTTAAACCGAAAATATATGGAAAAAGAAAATAATTTTCCGCCACAATCACAATCTCAGCCGGGTGTTCAAAATAAAATGAAGCCCGAGCCTGAAATCATCCGGGACGGATACAAAGGGAGCGATAAGCTAAAAGATCGCATTGCCCTGATTACAGGGGGCGACAGTGGCATAGGTCGCAGCATTGCGGTTTATTTTGCACGTGAAGGGGCCGACATTGCCATAGTTTATGATCAACAGCATGAAGATGCCACAGACACCAAAAATCTGGTAGAAAAAGAAGGGCGAAAATGTCTGCTTATTCAGGGTGATTTGAAAAGCGAAGTATTTTGTAATGAGGTTATTAAAAAATGCGTGCATGAATATGGCAAATTAAACATTGTGGTAAACAACGCAGCCCGTCAGTTTCCGCAGGAAGATATAAGTGAAATTAGCCGGGATCAACTTCGATTTACATTTGAAACAAACATCTATCCTTATTTCTTTATTACACAGGAGGCTTTAAAGCATATGGGCAAAGGGGATGTCATCATCAATACTACTTCTGTAACCGCCTATCGTGGAAGTTCACATCTGGTAGACTATTCCTCTACAAAGGGAGCCATCGTTAGTTTTACCCGGTCGTTGGCTATGAATCTGGCCGAAAAGGGCATTCGCGTTAACGCAGTAGCTCCGGGTCCTATCTGGACACCTTTGATTGTTTCAACCTTTGACAAGGTAACCGACTTTGGCAAAGACACCCCCCTGGGCCGGGCAGGGCAGCCCAGTGAAGTGGCTCCGGCTTATGTTTATCTGGCAAGCGATGACAGTTCGTATGTTACCGGACAGGTTATCCATGTAAATGGTGGAGAAATAGTAGGAAGTTAAACAGCGATAGAAATGAAATTAAGATCCAACCATCCTTTCTGGCTTGTAAAAAATGCACTTCTGGAAAGCTATCCATCTGCTGACAAATCCTTCTCCACTGAAATACTCATTGTAGGTGCAGGCATAACCGGCGCACTTATTGCCTACGAGCTATTGAATTCAGGATACAAGGAGGTTGTTTTAATTGATAAACGTGATGTTGCCAATGGAAGCACAGCGGCCAGCACTGCCATGCTCCAGTATGAAATTGACATTCCCCTGTATCAGCTCATTGAAAAACGTGGTTTAACTACTGCAGTTACGAGCTATAAAGAATGTGAAAAGGCCATAACAACACTAAAATCTATCACCCGGAAAATTAAAAGTACCACGCCGTTTCAAAAGAAACGAAGTATCTACTTTAGTACTTCCCGCAAAGGCTTACGCTTACTGCAAAAAGAATTTCAGGCAAGGATCGATCATGGCTTCAATGTACGATGGGTGAATGATGATGAATTAAAGTCCTGGGGTTTGATAGCCCTGGGTGCCATCGAGTCAGCTTCAGGCGGAGTAATTGACACTTATGGGATCGCTCTGAATTTAATTAAATACAATAGCGATAAAGGTTTGAAAGTTCTCGACCGGACTGAGATTACAAATCTAAAGCACACTGATGATGGCATTACTGCGGAAACCAGTCGGGGAATAAATATTCAGTGTAAGCAGGTGATTAATTGTACGGGCTATGAAAGCACTGCCTGGTTGAAAGAAGACATAGTAAAGCTAAAGAATACATTTGCAATTGCTTCCGAGGCATTTAATGCATTGCCTGAGGCATTCAAAGACAAAATTTATTGGGACAATTCCAGCCCCTATTTTTACTTTAGAGGTACTGAAGACAATCGTATTGTAATGGGGGGTGGTGATGTAAATTTTAAGAATACCGCTGCCCGGGATGCCCTTATTGATAAAAAAGAGAAAATGCTGGTAAAAAAGTTTCACCAGTTATTCCCGGATATTCAATTCAAAAGCGATTATGCATGGGCGGGAACTTTTGGGGAAACTGCCGATGGCCTGCCTTATATGGGCAGGCCCGATCCATTGAAAAATGAACACTATGTACTTGGATTTGGCGGCAATGGCATTACTTTTAGTGTAATGGGCATGCAGGCTATTGTTCCATCTTTACTGAATGAACCTCATCCTTTTCTGGAGTATTATAAATTTAATCGATGATCTTTTAACTGAAAAGCTTAACGAATGTTTGTGTACCTTGGATATTTGATGTAGGTTTGTGTAATCAAATGCAATTTTCTGCGTTCATAAACTATGATGACATCTAATCACCTTGCGAAAACATTCATTCTTCTCAGTTTTGCTGCTGGATTGCTTACCGGCTGTGATAAGGATGAACAAAACACCAACAACCATTTACCTGTAGCCCGGTTCACTATTGATATTCAACGCGGGGATTTGAATACTATATTTAATTTTGATGCATCTTCAGTTGCTGATGAAGAAGATCCCGCCTCCGCTCTTGAAGTGAGGTGGGATTGGGAAAATGACGGCACTTTCGATACCGAATTTTCAACCGATAAACTCGCGACCCACCGCTATGACACTCCCGGACTATATTTCCCCTTACTTCAGGTACGTGACACCAAATCAATGACTGACTCCACCACAAAAATGCTCACCGTGGTAACAAATCTGGAGAATTTGCCCCCCACAAGACCCATATATACTACTCCTCCTGATTATCAGACTTATATGGAACTGGAGGTTACTTTTAAGTGGACATGCTCTGACCCGGAAGGTGATGAACTTTCATTTGATTTATGGGTAGGACGAAGCAGAGCAACACTGGCACCTGTAAAAACAGGCATCAGTGATTATTCTATTGAAAACGGAAATATAGTCTATCAAACCACTTTCACTTTTCTGGACTATAGCAGGGAATATCACTGGAGAATATTTGCCCGCGACACTGCCGGCAATTATACAGCGGGTCATATCTGGAGATTTACCACCCGTCCAAAATGAAAACAGTTTTATTGGGTCTGTATTTATGTTGTGCCCTGACAATAAGCACCTTTAGTCAAAACACCCAACCTTTTATCAGGGGCTGTATGCCTGAAATTAAGGAAAAAAAGATCTACCTTGAAGCTTTCTATGGCAGTTCTGCCTTTTTAGTAGATTCATCTTATGCAGATGTCAATGGCTGCTTTATTCTTACGCCGCCTGATAACCGGCAGGGATTATACCGCATTTTATTCCCCGGTCGACGGTTTATGGATATTATTTTCAGCAACAAAAATGTGTATTTTTACTCCACGTTAACCGCCATAATTGACAGTACGCAATTTAAGGATGACAGCGAAAACCAGCTTTATTATACCTATCTTCAACATCGTATGCAACTCAGTGAAGTAAAACATGAATTGATGCTTTTACTTAATCAATCTGATACAGCGCAAGCTAATTATAAAAAGGCAAGGAGAGAATTTTTGCAATTACAGCGTGAAGATGCAGCCATGACCAGACGCTTTTCTGAACAACAGCCTGAATCCCTTACAACCCTGCTTATTGGAATAGACCGGAGTGCCTCCTACGATCCCGGCTGGAGTAAGGCAGTCAAAAACCGGTATATTTTTGATCACTTTCTGGATTATGCCGATTTCACTGACACTGCGCTGCTCTATACCAATGCCTTGTCAGCAAAAATGATCAGCTACCTGGATCAGGCTACCCGTATTGATGAAGATAAAAACATTCATGAAGAATTCCTCGAAGCATCCTTTAAATTACTGGCAGCAAGTGGTTACAGCAGACCGGTTTTTAATTTTGTTCATGATTATCTTGTCGCTGGTTTTAACCGCCTGAAACTCGATTCCCTTTCAAGAACAATTGCTTCCATTACCTATCCTTGCTGTAATTGTTCTGAATCAGTCACGTTTAACTGCAATATAGAATCTATCATCCATCAAAAATTGCCAAAACTGAAACTTATCAATGAAAAGGAGAAAGTTACTCTGCCCCTTAATGGCCATAGCTATATTTTATTTTTTACAAAAAACGATTGCCCCTGGAGTGAAAAAATGCGGAAGGAACTTAACAATGCTTTATTGGGGGAATATTTTTCTGAAAAGTATTTGCCGGTGACCATCCATTTGAACACATTTCAGGAGATATCTCAGGATTATCCCTACTTTCAATTAACCAAAAGATCAGAAGATAAATTACGGAAAGAAGAGTTACTAAGCGGTTGTTTACCTGAATTGTGGATCATTGATGAAACTGGTAAAATTGAGGAAGTGATCCCAAACTGGGTAGTATTTCGCAGGTGGATTAGGTCAAAGTTCCCATCCTGATGCAAGAATATCCACTACATGTGCAGTTTTTAACGGCAGTTTGTGTTTTTTAATATAACCCTCCAGATGCATGAGGCATGAGGAGTCAGTGGAGACCATGTATTCTGCACCGGTTTCAAGAGCTTTTTGAATTTTAAAATCAGCCATGGCCGTTGAAATGGCCTCATGTTTCACTGCAAATGTGCCACCAAATCCGCAACAGGTCTCCTTTTCGTTCATTTCAACCAGTTTTAGCCCACGTACATTATTTAAAAGCAGCCGCGGTTCATCTGTTAAGTGATACTCCCGTAATGCGGCACAACTGTCGTGATAAGTTACGGTATGCGGGAAGGTTGCGCCTATATCTTTTATATTTAGAACATTCACTAAAAAATCAGAGATTTCATAGATGTTTTTTTTCAGTACACGATATTCATTATGAAGCGCAGTATTGTAAAAAAGCTCATCATAGTAATTGCGGACCATAGCAACACAAGAGGCTGATGGAGCAACCACATAGGCAGAATCTACAAAATCGCGAATAAACTTTTCAGCAATGGCTTTGGCATGATCCCAAAAACCCGTATTAAAAGCTATCTGGCCGCAGCAGGTTTGATTTTTATTGTATCTGACCTCCACACTGCACTTCTCAAGTACTTTAACCATATTAAATCCGGTTTCAGGATAAAGCTGATCTATGAAACAGGGAATAAATACATCAACAACCATTGATAGAAATTTTTACACAAACCTACATTAAATTATCGAAATATAACCGGCATGACATTAATAAAACGATTACAAACTTTGAATCTCTTTTAAGAAAACGCCTGCCTGTTCGAGATGTTGCCAAAATTGGGGATAGGACTTTTCAACTACCCCGGGCGTATCAATAATTATCGTTCTGTTTTGAGCTCCCAGCAGTGCAAAGGCCATCGCAATCCGGTGATCACCAAAGGCATTGATTATTAATTTACTACGGTCTGTTTTATTTTGGACTGGTAATAGTTTTAATTCGTGCTCATTATTTATCGCCTTAAATCCCAGGCGGTTAAGGTTATCACAAATGGCAGCCACGCGGTCACTTTCTTTCAGGCGCAGGGTAGAAATCCCCTTTAATGAAGCTGATATACCCATACCTGCACAGCTTACTGCAATAGCAGGCAACAGATCAGGGCAGTCAGTAAAATCGGCTTCAAAATGACTTACTCCGCTGTGCTTTTTGATAATATGAAGGTGCTTACTCTGCCAGGTAGAAATAACTCCAAGAGGTTCAAACAACTTCAACAGACACCGGTCGCCCTGAGGTGAGTCCTGATTCAGATTTTCAAAAATAATTTCTTTGCCCGGAACCAAAGCAGCCAAACCGAACCAAAAGGATGCCGACGACCAGTCTCCTTCTGAAATAGGGTGGTTGAACGACAGGGAACCCGGAGCTACTGAAATAATATTATCCTTTATTTCTACATCCTGTCCCTGCATATGCATTAAAGTTGCTGTAAGTTTAAGGTAGGGCATAGAAACTACCTTTCCCAAAAGTTCAATCACCAATCCATTTTCCAGGCCCGGAGCTATCATCATCAGAGCTGATCCAAATTGACTACTGAGTGAGGCGTCTAATTTTACCTGGTATCCGGTTAACTTTCTCCCTTGAATCAACAATGGGGGGTAGCCCTGTTTTTTTAGGTAGTTTATGTTTGCATTTAAACTACATAATGCGTCAACCAAAGGCTTTATGGGACGATTGAGCATACGGGTAGTACCCGTAAGCACATGCTTGCCGGGGGTAATGGCCAAGACTGCCGCCATGAAACGAAAAACCGTGCCTGCGTCTTCAGCATTATAAATTCCCATTCCCTGCTGCACAGGAATACTTTGAAGTAACTGCTCAAGTATATGTGTATCATTACTTTCAGACAGCTTCAACGGTAATGCGCTTCCGGAGAGATAGCGCATGATGAGCATACGGTTGGCAATACTTTTGGAAAAGGGCAATACAACTGACAGCGGTGACTTTAACAGAGGTTGTGCTGAAATTTGTAACATCATAGTTCTGCTGACTTAACAAAATCAGTAAACCTAAAGAAACTTTCACGGATAATGGCAGGTTCTATGGCCTGTCCGGCAATAGCATTCCCAATATTCCTTATTAGCGTAAGCATTGTTCGCCCTTTTTGATTTTTTTTATCGTAATTGGTTATCTCTACCAATTCATCAATGGCCGAGGTAGGAATTTTGTAATGGTTGAAATTTAACAAGATTTGTTTTATAATTTCATCCCGTTCGGCCATGCTAAGTCCGGCTGAGCGATAAGAAATATAAGTCTCGCAAATAATTCCCATTGCAATGGCCTCGCCATGTGTAAGTGGATTGTCATCGTTTCGTAGTGACCAGGTTTCAAAAGCATGTCCCAGGGTATGACCGAAATTCAACAGCATTCGATCTCCTTTTTCAAAAGGATCGCGATTTACAATCTCTGCCTTGATCTGAATGGCCTCTACAATAAAATTCTCCCAGTCGCTGATTACTGCCATAGGAAGAGCAATCAGCCGATTCCAGAAGTTGTAATCGGCTATCAATGCATGCTTCATCATTTCTGCATATCCTGAAAGCCGTTGCCTAAGCGGCAGGGTATTCAGAAACTGAGGCCATACATATACTGCAGCAGGATTGCTAAAAACACCGATGATATTTTTAAGCGAATATAAGTCAATACCAGTTTTGCCACCCATGCTGGCATCGATCATGCCCAAAAGGGAAGTGGGTATGTTAATGAATTCCATGCCACGATGAAATACCGAAGCGGCAAAACCACCCAGATCACTAATCATGCCTCCGCCCAGATTGATGAGCAGTGACTTTCGGTTGGCTCCTGCAACCGCAAGTTGATTCCATACTTTTTCACAACTTTCCAGTGTTTTATAACTTTCTCCGGCTGGAATAACGATTTTATAGGCACGTGCCAACCGGGGAACTTCTTTGATCAGAAGAGAATAACATTGATTATGGGTATTTTCATCAGCAAGAATGATTATGCCGTCTTTTTCAGCATAATGAATGCGCAAATGCGATTCGAGTTCCTGAAGAGCAGCATTACCAACATACACCGGACTTCCGGCAACATTGAAATTGTTTAAATTTTTAGCCATAACTATTGATAAATGATAGAATTGATAAAATTATAAATAATTTCCTACAAACCACCAAAGAAGCAAGAATGTTTCACTATTTTTGAACCAAATTCATTACAACGATTATGGAAGCACCAATTATTAATTTTGAAGATACGCGTATTGCATTCATTAGCAAGAGTGATCAGGATTTACGAAGGGCCTTATGGCTATTCAAAATGATTAAAAACCCATTTCTGGTAAAACTTGGAACGGGACTGATTCAATTTGCCATAAAAGCCAGAATTCCAGTCAACTGGATTATTAAGCCAACACTTTATCGTCATTTTGTAGGAGGAACTACCCTGGAAGAATGCCAACCGGTAGTAGAAAGCCTCAATAAATACGGGGTTAAGGCCATACTTGATTATTCGGTGGAAGGCGTTCAGGATGAAGCAAGTATACAGGAAACCCTTCAGGAAACATTGAACAGCATTAGAAATGCTGCAGGAAATCCAGGCATTCCATTCGCAGTTTTTAAACCGAGTGCATTTGCACTTGCACACCTTTTTGAGCAGGCTGAGGAAGGCAAAGCACCTACCGGTGAACTCGAAAATGAGTACTATCGTTTTAAATCGCGCATTAATATATTATGCAATGAAGCACATAAGCTGGATGTACGTTTAATGATTGATGCTGAGGATAGTTGGTATCAGCATCTGGTGGATGACACCGTTGATGAGATGATGTTGCGATACAATAAAGAAAAAACAATTATCTTCAATACCCTGCAAATGTACCGCCACGACCGGCTCGATTTTTTGAAAAAAAGCATAGAGAAGGCCCGAAGTAAGGAATATTTTTATGGGGTAAAGTTTGTTAGAGGTGCCTATATGGAAAAAGAACGTGAACGCGCCAGGGAAAAAGGATATCAATCACCTATTCAAGAAAATAAAGCCGCCACCGATGCAGCTTTTGATCAGGCATTAGCCATTTCGTTGGATAATATTGACAAATTAGTGATCTTTTGTGGTTCGCACAACGAAAACAGCAACCGGTACTTTGCATCTTCAATGATTGAAAGGGGATTAGCCGTGAATGATGATCGCTGTTGGTTTTCTCAGTTATATGGTATGAGCGATAATCTGAGTTTTAACCTGGCCGCCGCAGGTTTTAATGTGGCCAAATATGTACCGTATGGTCCGGTCAAGTCAGTAGTTCCTTATCTGAGCCGCAGAGCAGAAGAAAATACGTCTGTTGCAGGACAAACATCACGGGAACTCAATCTCATTAAAAAGGAATTAAAACGAAGAAGCAAACAAAAATAATTATTTGAGGCTGAATAAATATCAACGTTTCAGAACTGAACTTAATATTCTGTTCACGCATTCACTTTCTTAAATAATTCCATTAATATATTTATTGTAACAAGCTGTTTAAGTTTCGATTAAGAGCTTAATAACAGAAAAAGCACATCCTGAAAGCCGGAGAGCAATTCAAAGTTTTTGATTGACCGCCAGATAAATTACATAAGAAATACGTACCGTAAATTTTTATTCCTGACCTATCATGCTGATCAATCTTAAATTATCGTTAAAAATGACTTGATGGCATAACAAAAATCAACGTATATTCGTTATTATTTCAATCGATTGCATAAGAGTTTTTATTAACTAAAAATCATATACCGATGCTGGAATATTCAAAAACGATACTTCAAAAAGTAAGTTTCAGCCGGGAGCTTTTCAGAAAAGAATTGTTCAAGTCCTTAACCGGTTTGAAAAATGAAGAGGCAGTTGTTCTTCAGGTTTGGTGTTTGTTAATGTTCAAAGATCAATACAGTGATATTATCCGGGACGCATTTTCATATCTGGCATAAATGATCGCTGAAATTGGATTTTCTGTCAATGCATTCCGGATGGGATGCATTTTTTGAATATAATTGTGCGAATGTGCACATTTTAGTTCACTTATTATTTTTCTCCGCTTTATTAGTAAACATATCTATTATATTATTTACAAATACTTAATTTACAGCATATTATAAAGTTATAATACAAATATTTGCTTAATAAATACAACCTGCCTCCTGCTTGCTCACATTAAAATTACCTTAAAGTATCAAAAAAATGCAAAAAAAGTATGTAAACAATAAATGCTTGCTTACATTTGAACTCTGATTTAAAGCAAAGCATTATGGAATTCACGGTATTAAGTGCTATATCTCCCATAGATGGAAGGTATAGAAAACAGGTAGAGGGGCTTTCCTATTTTTTTTCGGAAGCAGCATTAATCAATTACAGGGTATTTGTTGAAATTGAATATTTCATTGCCTTATGCCAGCTTCCACTTCCCCAGCTCTCAGGCGTTACCGAGCAGGATTTTGAGATTTTAAGGGCCATTTCGCGTGATTTTACTTTTATAGATGCCTCGGAGGTAAAAGAAATTGAGAAAACCACGAATCACGATGTGAAGGCAGTAGAGTATTATCTGAAGAAGAAATTCGATAAAAATGGATTGGGGGCATATAAAGAATTCATACATTTCGGATTAACTTCACAGGACATCAATAATACTGCCATTCCCTATGCGCTCAAGCTGGCGCTGGACGATGTGGTAATGCCTACTCTTGAAGACCTGCTTGCCAAACTTACCATTAAGTCGAAGCTATGGAAAAAAGTTCCCATGCTGGCTCATACGCACGGTCAACCGGCCTCCCCGACTATGGTGGGCAAAGAAATATATGTTTTTGTTGACCGCCTCAGGCAGCAGATAAAAATGCTCAGAGCCACACCTTTTTCTGTAAAATTTGGTGGTGCAACAGGCAATATGAATGCACATTACGCTGCTTATCCTGACATTGACTGGGTTTCTTTCGCGGATTACTTCTGTCGTCATCACTTAAAAATGGATAGGCAAAGAGTAACGACTCAGATTGAACATTACGATAACCTGTCGGCACTTTTTGATGCCTTCAAACGGATAAATACCATTTTGCTTGATTTGTGTGGTGATATGTGGACTTATATATCCATGGAATATTTCAAGCAAAAGATCAAATCGGGTGAAATCGGATCATCAGCTATGCCTCATAAAGTTAATCCCATTGATTTTGAAAATGCTGAAGGGAATCTTGGTATAGCCAACGCACTATTCGCCCATCTGTCTGCCAAGCTTCCGGTTTCGCGCCTTCAACGGGATTTAACCGATTCCACTGTTACGCGAAACATTGGCCTTCCCATTGCGCACAGTCTGGTTGCCATAAAGTCAATCGTTAAAGGGATGAACAAGCTAATACTGAATGAGCAAAAGATCAATGAAGACCTGGACAATAACTGGGTGGTAGTTTCAGAAGCCATTCAAACCATACTTCGCCGTGAAGGCTATCCCAAACCTTACGAAGCACTTAAAAGCCTCACCCGAACCAACGAAAAAGTGACCCGGGAACACATCCGTGAGTTTATTGCGAAATTGAATGTAAGTGAAGAAATAAAGTCAGAGCTCAATGCCCTGAACCCGCACAATTATACCGGTCACTTCGAACTATAGATTTACAGGTACCGTTTTTCTTTACTGAAAAGCAGTTATAAGCAGGTCAATGTCCTTATGGGGAAGATGAAAATGTTCACTGATGTAACGGTTGGTTGAAATTCCATTGAACAGATACACCCCATTTCTTACTCCGGAATCGGAACGTAATATATTATTTACGCCCCCCTCCTCTCCAATGCTCATGATAATTGGATTGATGATATTACTGAGTGCCTTTGAAGCGGTTCTGGGAATTTTCGAAGCAATGTTGGGAACACAATAATGGGTAATTCCATGTTTTGAAAAAACGGGATTTTTATGGTTGGTGACCTCGGAGGTTTCAAAACAGCCACCCTGGTCGATGCTGACATCAATAATAATGGCTCCTGGTTTCATCTGCTTAACCATTTCTTCGGTAACGCAAACCGGAGACAATCCTTCGCGCTGACGAATTGCCCCAATAGCTACATCCGCTGAGCGCAAAGCATCACCCAAAGGCTTTGGCTGCAGTATGCTGGTAAATATCCGGATTCCGAGACTATTTTGCAAACGGCGCAGCCGATAAACCGAAGTATCGAACACCTTAACCAGCGCTCCCATGCCCAGCGCAGCACGAATGGCAAATTCGGCTACCGTACCGGCACCAAGAATTACCACTTCGGTGGGTGATATTCCGCTAAGGCCACCAAACATCAAACCCCGGCCATACTGGGGATGGCTAAGGTACTCAGCAGCAATAAGAATAGAGGTATTGCCGGCAATTTCAGACATCGCCCGAACTATTCCAAAATTTCCGTCTCTGTCTTTAATGTATTCGTATGCAAGTGCCGTTACCCTTTTTTGAGCCAGTTGCCGGAAATAACTTTCATTAATCACGGCCATATTAAGGGTCGAAAACAATACCTGTTTGCCTTTGAGCAACTCAATTTCGGCTGGTGAAGGGGAAGCTACTTTAATAATGATGTCACATTGAAAAACCTTACCGGCCTCTTCAACAATCTGAGCCCCGGCCTCGGCGTATTGCTGATCAGTAAAATGGGCAGCCTTCCCGGCTCTTCGCTCCACCATCACTTTATGGCCTGCGCGTGTAAGTAACTCTACTGCATCAGGTACCAATGAAACCCTGTTTTCGAGCAGGCTGGTTTCACGCGGTATACCAATACTGAGGCGGCAAACTTTTTGTTCAAGCGCCAACCGTTCTTCCAAAGGCAATAAGCTGGTGCCCACCGATGAAAACATAATATAATCTTTTTTTTCTTCCATATCCCGGTTTCGCTAACAGAAAGACCGGGCTAATTTACTGAAAAATCATATACAACTTATATTTGTCCTAATTTATCGTAAATATACGTTTGCCATCTTCGCTTACAGTTACCCTGAGAACCAATGCCTCATCAGGTATATACTGTTCAGCCATTTCGGGCCATTCTATAAAGCAATAATTGCCGCTGTAAAAATAATCTTCAGCACCAATATCGGGCAATTCCTGAGGCTTTCGGAGCCGGTAAAGATCAAAATGATAAACGTAGTGATTTTCAGTAGTAATATACTCATTAACAATAGAGAAGGTTGGACTATTTACGGTATCGGTAACTTTGAGGTGCCGGCACATGGCCTGAACCAAAGTAGTTTTCCCGGCACCCATTTCGCCCGAAAGGGCAAATATCCGATGCCGGGGAAAGCCGTCGATAATTTCAGCAGCTACTTCATCAAGTTCACCAAGGTTTGCTACCCTGTTGTACAACATTTTCATAAAATCTACTTTGCTTTCAAAGTAATGAATGGGATGAGCATTTCTTCCATTGAAATACCTCCATGTTGAAAGGTATTGCGGTAATAGTTTACATAATAGTTGTAATTGTTCGGATAGGCAAAGAAATCAGTATTCCGGCTGAACACATAATTAGAACTCACATTGGTGCGTGGTAAAAATATATCGGCGGGATTCTTTACTTCAAATACCTCTTTTTTATTGTAACTCAGGCTGCGTCCGGTTTTATAACGCAAATTGGTATTGGTGGCCTTGTCGCCAACGATTTTCACCGGATTGTCTACTTTAACGGAGCCATGATCGGTTGTAATGACCAGTGGAATCCTTTTATCAGCCAGATATTGTATAATTTCATAAAGGGGACTGTGTTCAAACCAGGAAACAGTAATGGAACGGTATGCCGATTCGTCGTCGGCAAGTTCACGGATAACCTCCATTTCGGTTCTGGCATGCGAAAGCATATCAACAAAATTATAAACAATTACTGAGAGCCGGTTAGAAATGAGATTTGGCAAGGTTTCAACCAGCTTGCGTCCCGCGGTGAGATTGAGCACCTTATTGTAGGAGAATTTAATATCCCGGCCAAACCGCTTCAACTGTTCACCCAACAATTCGCCCTCAAATTGATTCTTTGTTCCTTCTTCATCCTCATTAATCCAGTAACGGGGATATTTTTTTTCAATTTCAGTAGGCATAAGCCCTGAAAACATGGCATTACGTGCATATTGAGTGGTGGTAGGCAGGATACTGTAATAAATCTCATCTTTTTCAACCCGGTAAAGTTCTTCAATAATGGGCTGCAGCATTTTCCACTGATCATACCTCAGGTTATCAATCAGGATGAAGAATACGGAAGGATTTTCGTCAAGCAATGGCATTAACTTCTCACGCATCAGGGTATGTGACATCACCGGAGCATCACTGGAACGCCCATTTACCCAATCCAGGTAATTCTGTTCAACGAAGCGGCTAAATACTTTCCCAGCCTCATCTTTCTGCAATTTAAGTATGTCTTTTATGCCACTGTCTCTGGATTGCTCCAGTTCAAGTTCCCAAAATATCAGTTTGCGGTAGATACTTTTCCATTCCCCGGACGACAAGTTATTGCCAATTTCCATTCCTATACTGCGAAATTCCTGCTGATAGCTCTGCATTGATTTTTCACCAATCAGCTTTTTATTTTCCAGATTCTTTTTTAAACTTAGTAAAATCTGATTGGGATTAACCGGCTTAATCAGGTAATCTGATATTTTTGACCCGATCGCATCTTCCATGATGCTTTCTTCTTCGCTTTTTGTAATCATAACTATGGGTAAATTCTGATAAAGATTTTTCATCTGTATCAGAGTTTCAATCCCCGATAATCCTGGCATTTGCTCATCAAGAAAAACGATATCAAAGGGCCGGGACTTCAACAATTCTATGGCTTCTACCCCATTATTGGAAGTAAACACTTCGTAACCTTTGTTTTTCAGAAAGAGAATGTGGGGTTTTAACAAGTCAATTTCATCGTCAACCCATAGTATTGCTGTATTTTCCATATTAAAGTTTTGTAAGCGACCGGTTTAAATAGTTTACTTTTGCAGTTGCTTTGTTAATAGTAATGTGAGAATACCGTGAATATTGCCTGGTTCTTGTATTATTAACAAAATTTCGCAACCACAAAGATAACTATGGTGCATGTTTCTTCTCCAAATAAACGAAAAATAATTAACGATCCGGTACATGGATTTGTAACCATTTCCACCGATCTATTGTTCGATCTGATTGAACATCCATTGTTTCAGCGCCTGCGACGGATTCGGCAGCTTGGTCTCACCTCTTATGTTTATCCCGGAGCGCTGCATACCCGATTTCACCATAGCATTGGTGCCATGCATCTTACCCGTGAGGCTATCGACACCCTGAGGCTGAAAGGTTTTGATATCAGCCCCGGGGAAAGTGAAGCTACCCTTGCAGCTATTTTGCTTCACGATCTGGGTCATGGCCCATTTTCTCACGCCCTGGAATATGCACTGGTAAAAGATTCAACACACGAGGAGCTTTCCCTGTTTCTGATGAAACAACTGAATGATACATTCAATGGCCGGCTAGATTTGGCCATAGCCATTTTTACCAATACCTGTTCCAAACCATTTTTGCATCAATTGGTTTCCGGTCAACTGGATATGGACCGCCTCGATTATTTAAAGCGGGATAGCTTTTACACTGGCGTAGCAGAAGGTGTAATTAGTACTGACCGCATTATCAGAATGTTAACAGTTTCCAATGACGAATTGGTGGTTGAGGCCAAAGGTATTTATTCTATTGAGAAATTTATTGTTGCCCGCCGGCTAATGTATTGGCAGGTATACTATCATAAAACGGTGGTTGCCGTTGAGAATATGCTCATCAACCTACTCAGAAGAGCCCGGCTGCTTGCCATGCGGGGTGATGAACTGTTTGGGACCCCTCCCCTTTTGTATTTTCTGAAAAATGATATTTTCCTTAAAGACTTTTCAACCCTGCCTGAGGTGGCTCATCAATTTGCCGCCCTCGATGATTTTGATGTTTACACTGCCATTAAGGTTTGGGTGCATCATCCCGATTTTATACTCTCCACGCTTAGCCGGGGAATAGTTGACCGGCAGCTTTTCAAAGTTAAGCTCAGCAGCACTCCGTTTTCTCCGGATGAAATTGAAAGTGCAAAAAGAAACATTAAAACAGCATTTCCTGAAGCTCCATTTGATGCTGCGGAATATTTTGTCTCAACGGGAACCATCAGCAACAATGCTTATCAGCCTCAGCATGATAAAATCAAGCTCATCTCCCGCGATGGTCTCCTGATTGATATTGCCGACTCATCGGACCAGCTCAATATTTCGGTATTGACACACGCTGTTACCAAATACTTTATTTGCTCCATTAAAACAGCCTGACAAGCCGGGATGAAAAAAGAATGATAGATGTTCATTAAATTGGTAAATTGCACCGATTTTCACGCATACAAACAAAACCCACAGTTAGTTGCAAATCAACAACTTGCAAAACGACAAGCGAATACAAACATCAGATAAATGAAATTTACAGCACAACAAATTGCCGGACTTGTAAACGGAATCATTGAAGGGAACCCTGAAACCGAAGTATCCAGTCTTTCCAAAATTGAACAGGGAGAGGCCGGATCACTGTCATTTCTGGGAAATCCGAAATATACCCACTATATCTATAACACCAAAGCTTCAGTGGTGTTTGTAAATAAAGATTTCAAACCGGAGCATCCCATTGTCCCAACCCTTATCCGGGTAGATAACGCATATACTGCTTTCGCCACCCTGCTGGATCATTACAGTAAACTCGTAAGCGGGAAGAAAGGCATTTCCGTCCATGCGGCCATTGATGAGAGTGCCAGGCTGGGTGAAGAATGCTATATTGGTGATTTTGTTTCTATAGGCGAGAATGTTAAAATAGGCGACAGGGTGAAAATTTATCCTGGTTCCGTGTTGGGCGACAATGTAACTGTGGGCAATGATACCATTATTTATGCCGGAGTGAAAATTTACGCTTTTTGTGAAGTAGGCGAGTCATGTACCATTCATGCAGGCGTAGTCATTGGGGCCGATGGTTTTGGATTTGCTCCCCAAAACGACCAACACTACGAAAAAGTAGCTCAGATAGGAAATGTAATTATTAAGAACAACGTTGAAATCGGAGCCAACACCACTATTGACCGGGCCACCCTGGGTTCAACCATCATTCATCAGGGGGTTAAGCTGGACAATCTTATTCAGATTGCTCACAATGTTGAAATCGGCGAAAACACAGTTATTGCAGCACAAAGCGGCATTGCCGGGAGTACACGATTAGGCAAAAACTGCATGATTGGCGGACAGGTGGGGCTTACCGGCCATCTTATTATAGGCAACAATGTGAAGATTGCAGCTCAATCAGGCATTTCTACCAATGTGGCTGATGATGCCATCATTATGGGAAGTCCTGCTTTTGATATTTCGCTTTACCGGAAAACATATGTTCACTTCCGCAATCTTTCAAAAATTGTAGAGCGGATCAATGTACTGGAAAAGACCATTAAAAAATGATATAAATTAACTATTGAAAATATATTTAACTTTGCCAGCCTTATGACTGAAAAGCAAAAAACCTTAAAAGAGGCAGTATCTATCTCCGGAGCGGGATTACACACAGGTAAGGAGGTAACCATTACCCTCAGACCGGCTCCTGAAAATCACGGATTCCGGTTTAAACGGACCGACCTGCCAGATCAGCCGGTAATTGCGGCAGATGTTGACTATGTTGCAGATACCTCCAGAGGGACTACTCTGGAAGTAAATAACGTGCGCATTCATACCGTAGAGCATGTTCTGGCTGCACTCACAGGTATGGATCTGGACAATGTGCTCATTGACATTGACTCCAATGAAATGCCTATTCTGGATGGCAGTTCCAGGCTTTATGTAGAAGCCATACAGAAAGCAGGGATTGAAACGCAAAAAGCCAACCGGCACTATTTTAAGATAAATGAGGTGCTGCGTTATTCTGATCCGGATAAAAAAACGGAGTTGCTGGTGCTTCCCGATGACAATTACAAGCTTTCGGTGATGATCGACTATGAAACTCAGGTTTTGGGTACCCAAAATGCTCAACTGAACTCTCTGGATGATTTTGCAAGCGAGATAAGCCCGTGTCGTACTTTTGTTTTTTTACATGAGCTGGAATATCTTATTCGCAATAATCTGATTAAAGGCGGCGACCTGAGCAATGCCATAGTTTTTGTAAATCGTCTCGTTGAACAGGATGAGCTGGATCGCCTGGCCAGCTTTTTCAACAAACCAAAAGTAAAGGTGCTTAAAGAAGGCATTCTCAACAACCTCGAATTGTATTTCACCAATGAACCGGCACGGCATAAGCTATTGGATGTAGTAGGCGATCTTACCCTGATAGGCACACGCATTAAAGGGCACATCATTGCGAGCAGGCCCGGACATGCTGCCAACACCCAGTTTGCTAAACTCATAAAACAGCATATTAAGCACGAAATGCATCTGCCTGCAGTGCCAAAATATGACTTAAATGCACCACCACTGCACGACATTCGAGATATAAAACGGCTGCTGCCCCATCGCCCGCCATTCCTGCTGATTGATAAAATATTTTCAGTAAGTGATCATGATGTGGTGGGCATGAAGAATGTTACCATGAACGAACCCTTCTTTGTTGGTCATTTTCCGGATGAACCGGTTATGCCCGGAGTGTTAATTATAGAAGCAATGGCCCAGGCAGGAGGTGTATTTGTTCTTAGTTCCGTTCCTGATCCCGAAAACTACATAACCTATTTTATGAAAATAGACAATGTACGTTTCAGACAAAAAGTATATCCCGGCGATACCCTGATCTTCCATCTGGAACTCATTTCACCTTTCCGCCGGGGAATCAGCCAAATGAGGGGCAAGGCATTTGTCGGCAACACCATTGTCGCAGAAGCAGAACTCATGGCCCAAATCACTAAAAAACCTAACACCTGATGAATCAACCCCTTGCCTACGTGCACCCTCAGGCCAAAGTGGCCAAAAATGTTGTTATTGAACCGTTTGTAAATATTGAAAAAAACGTTGAAATTGGTGAAGGCACCTGGATTGGATCGAATGTTACCATTATGGAAGGTGCGCGCATTGGAAAAAATTGTAAAATATTTCCTGGTGCTGTAATTTCAGCTATTCCCCAGGACCTGAAATTCGATGGGGAAGAAACCATTGCCAAAATAGGCGACAATACCGTGGTAAGGGAGTTTGTAACCATTAACCGGGGTACCAAGGCGAGTTTCGAAACTACAGTTGGAAAAAACTGCCTGCTTATGGCTTATGTTCATGTAGCACACGATTGCATTGTGGGGAATAATGTTATCCTTGCCAATGCCGCTACCCTTGCCGGTCACATTAATATTGATGACTATGCCATTATCGGCGGGTTATCCGCAGTGCACCAGTTTGTAAACATCGGCGCTCATGTAATGATTTCCGGAGGATCGCTGGTTCGAAAAGACGTGCCCCCATTCACCAAAGCTGCGCGTGAACCTTTGTCGTATGTTGGTATCAATTCAATAGGCCTCAGAAGAAGAGGATTTTCAGCAGATAAAATCAGAGAAATCCAGGATATTTACCGTTTTATTTACCTGAAAGGCAATAATGTATCCCAGGCCCTGGAGTACATTGAAGCCAATCTGCCTGCTACTTCCGAACGCGATGAAATCATTTCCTTTATTTCGCGCTCAAGCCGCGGCATCATGAAAGGTTATGCAAAACAACTTTAACCGGATTTGAGCTGAGACACATTCAATTCATTTAATGTCTGAATGACTCAGAATCAGGTTAACTCTGTAGATTTTATAAATTTCAACACTTAACACAGCGACTCTGTGCTGAATTGAATATTGACATGCTCGAAATTACGCTTCATCAGGCAGAAAAAAGATACAATCATCAGCAGATATTCTCCAACCTGACGGCCACACTCCAATCAGGCCAGGGAACTGCTATTCTCGGCTGCAATGGTTCGGGCAAATCCACCCTGCTGCAAATGATTGCATCAGCAATTATGCCAACTGCCGGCACAGTATCTTATCGTTTAAAAGGTGTTGAAATCAGACCGGAACATGCATTCAGACTGATGTCAATTGCTGCTCCCTATATAGAACTCATAGAAGATTTTACCCTCACCGAAATGGTTTGTTTCCACCGCCGGTTAAAGCCATTGATGCGTAATATGTCAACGGCTGAACTGATAAAGATCTGTTATCTCACTGAAAACGCCGATAAACCCATACGTTATTTTTCCTCAGGAATGAAACAACGGCTAAAGCTGGCTCTGGCTATTTTAAGCGATACTCCTGCTTTATTGCTCGATGAGCCGGTTTCAAATCTCGATAGTCAGGGCATAGAATGGTTTGCAGACCTGATATCTAAAAACAGCCCTGACCGTTTGATAGTGGTAAGTTCCAATTCCATAGAAGCCGAATATAAATTTTGCACCCACACCATTCAGTTGGAAGATTATAAAAAACCAACGAAAAGTCAGGCGATTAATCAATATTAACAGATAGCTGATTTACAGGTTCGCTACGAAGCCTCTTTCAATACGCGAATAAAACTTTCAGCAAAGCGGCAAAAAGTTCAGCAGCCTTTTAAATGAATACATGCCCGTAACAATTTTTCATCTGTTCTCCATCCCATCATGATGCCCCTGTTTAGGTTTTATTGATAATTTTTCCTTTTTTACACCACACTCTTTTATTAATCCCGGCAAGCGAAATAAAAAATATTACCTTTGCCACGCAAAAAACAACAAGCTTAATATTTTATGGCAACTACCGCAGATTTTAAAAACGGTCTCTGTATTGAATTCAACGGAGATTTATATTCAATTGTTGAATTTCAACATGTTAAACCTGGAAAAGGAGCTGCTTTTGTTCGTACAAAACTTCGCAATTTAAAAACAGGTAAAGTTATACCCAATACTTTTAGTGCAGGTGTAAAAATTGATCTGGCACGCGTGGAGCGCAGACCCTATCAATTTTTGTATAATGACGACAATGGATATCATTTCATGCATACCGAAACCTTTGAGCAGCTTTCTATTGAAGAGGCGTTAATTAACGCGCCTCAATTTCTTAAAGAAGGACAAGGCGTTGAAATATTGATCCATGCGGAAACAGAGACCCCGCTAAGTTGTGATTTGCCTCCCTTTGTTGAACTTACGGTAACCTATGCTGAGCCGGGAGTAAGGGGCGATACCGCAACCAATACACTTAAGCCTGCCACAGTTGACACCGGAGCCACCGTGAATGTTCCGCTTTTCATCAACGAAGGTGAACGCATCAGGGTTGATACCCGAACGGGAGATTATTCCGAAAGGGTAAAATCATAATATCTTTTGGGAGCCGGCTTATCTGTTTATAGTTGGTTCTTTTTTTAACCTCACGCTCTGGTATGAAAATTCACCCCTCCGTGTCCCTGGCAACCATAGCTTCAATGATTGGAGCAGAATACACCGGCGATCCCGCTTTTCAGATAACCGGTCTGAATGAAATTCACATGGTTCAACCCGGCGACATAACATTTGTTGATCATCCTAAATATTATTCGAAAGCATTAAATTCGAAGGCCACAACAATCATCATCAATACACCGGTGGATTGTCCTGAAGGAAAGGCATTACTATTGCATGAAGATCCTTTCGCAGCTTTTAATTTATTGATCAGGAAATTCAGACCCTTTACCCCTTCGGCTACAGCCATCAGCCCAACAGCATCCATAGGCGAGGGAACAATAATACAGCCCAATACTTTTGTTGGAAATTACGTTGTTATAGGTAAAAATTGCATCATTCATTCCAATGTAAGCATATATGACCATGCAGTTATCGGCAATAATGTGATCATTAACTCAGGCAGTGTTATTGGTGGTGATGCCTATTATTTTCAAAGAAAACCGGAAGGATACAGGAAATTTCACACCTGTGGCCGGGTGGTTATTGAAGACGATGTTGAGATTGGTGCACTTTGCGCCATTGACAGCGGTGTATCGGGTGACACAGTAATTGGCCGTGGAACAAAATTCGATAATCACGTTCAGGTAGGTCATGATACCACTATTGGCCGGAATTGCCTCATCGGATCACATTGTGCCATTGCCGGAGTTACCCGTATTGAGGATGATGTTATTCTCTGGGGAAAGGTAGCCATCAATAAAGATATTGTCATAGGAAAAGGTGCCGTATTACTGGCTACATCAGCCGTAGATAAAAGTCTTGAAGGCGGCAAGGTATATTTCGGAATACCTGCAGATGAAGCCCGCAAAAAATGGAAAGAACTGGCTTCACTTCGCCGCTTACCCGCTCTGCTTAGTAAACTGGATGCCATGGCAGAAAGTCCAGACAAAAATCCGGCACCTGATGTCTGAACTGGCAGACGGCTGCCGGCCAAAACAATATACAGTAAGGACAGGAAATGGCTGAATGTGTAATAAAGTAAAGTTATAAAGTGTTTATTGACCCTTCCAGGTGAATTATCTTAATTGATCCTTAATACCTCCATCTGAAAGCAAAAACAGCAAGTTATTTTTTATCAGAGAGTTCAATGGTCTCCCCGGATTGTTTATGATATAAATCCATGGCTACCAGCATGGCAATAAAACCCCAGAAGGGTACTGACGCTTTATCGGTGTCCAGAAAGTTGTTGAGAAAACCATGTATAAAATAGGTGATGAGTGAAAGTACTATTACCAGGCTGTAGATACGCACATCCCGGGTTTGCGCCCTTCGATACACCCTGACTCCCGTTACTATGGCAGCTATGGCGAGCCATACAATACTTAGCATTCCCGGAAGGCCCTGCTCTGATAGTGGCCCTATATACTCGCTATGTGCATTGCCCAGATCGCCGGCATTGGTACTGATAATGGTCCGCTCTTTGGATCGCTGAAAAGGCGCATAAATGAACTGATATGTTCCCGGGCCCCAGCCAAATACCGGTCGTTCATCAAACATCCTGAATGCCGACTGCCAGCGGTTAATCCGTTCCAGATTCGAAGCATCGGAAGATATGTTATAAATAGATTGAACATGTTCGATAAAATCTGCAGATGAATCCTGCTTATTTTTTTCGAGAACAAAGAGTATTTCACTTTTAAAAATATAAAAAGAGGCTATCAATATTCCCAATCCAGTGAGAATCCACCTCAGTTTAATCTTATACACGATAAGTAAAGTAACTACGAGTGCTGCAGCCACACTTATCCAGGCTGCACGACTGTATGACAAAAACAAGGCTATGAACAGAATAACCGAGACCCCCCAGGCTGTATAACGGTACAACTTTGAGCGGTTTCTTAGAAATATAGCCCCAATAAATACCGGAACGAAAAATGCCAGAATGGCGCCATAAGCGGTGTGGTCATTATAAAATGGTTTCATCACCCAATGCCCCTGTTTCTCGGCAAATCCGTACTGAGCATGTCTTACTGTAGTATATATAATTACTACAATGAGTGATATAACATAGACCCATTGGAAACGTTCAAGGTTTTTCAGGTCTTTAAAGAGCACCACCCCCAGAAAAAACATAGGAACCACAAACCACAACCGGGCTATTAGAAATTTGAATGAAACTACCGGCATAGAGCTGGTTAAACTGGTTATCAATATCCAGAAAAGATTAAAGAATATGGCCAGGGTAACCGGATGTTTCAGAATACGTTTATCATAACTGCGATCAAAAATAAGCTTAAGGATAAAAAGCAGCATTACTCCTACCAGCAGTGGCTCTGCCGGCAACGATATACCAAAGCCCAGATCATTGTTGGCAATTTCCACCGAAAGGGGCACAAGAAAAACAATAAGCAGCAATAGTTTATCCAGCCAGAAAAAATACATGAAAAGAATTACAATAGATAACGGTATTGCAATTCCCCAGTACATCTCTTTTATCACCAGAATGGTATTGAGCACAATGAAAAAGCCACTGAGCAGATAAAACCATCTTATTTTAATTTTGTCAGACACAAGGTGATAAGTTACAACTATTTATACATTCAGCGGATTCAGGAAAGCTTATCTTCCGCCAGTAGCCGTCGTTTGTTTTCGATTATGGAAATGGCTAAAACTGCAAAGACCAGTGAGGCAGCAACTGCATACATTACGATAAGCCAGCGCACCGGATAGGACTTTTTGTCGGCTACAACCGGGGGCGTAATAATGTTGGTGAAGGTAAAATGCTTATTGGCGTCATAAACAGCCTGATCATAGACTTCTTCAAACTGTCCATATATCCTGAGCACATCATTAAGTCTCTGGGTCAGTATGGCCATACGTTGAGCTTTTTGTTCAAAATTTTCTTTCAGCCGGAGAACATCTTTCATATTAATGTTTGTAGAGTTTGATCCATCTACAGTACGCAAATAACCCCGGGTGATTTCTCTGGCCTGACTTTCAAAATCAATCAATTCATATTCCTGACTGAGTACCGACAATTCTGCTTCTATACTATCGAGTTGGGCACGTTTTAATGCCAGTGTTTGTCCCATACTTCTGGCCACTTCATTATATTTTTCGCGATGAATGCTTCTGATTTTTTGATTTACAAAATGAATGATGGCCAAAACCATATCCCGGGCAATTACCGGATCGGTATCCATCACAGTTATCTCAATTGATTCCCACTGCGTCTTATTGATCTTCACATTCTTATTGTAAAGATAGTTCATTGTAGAACTAAAATATTTATATGAAGGATCAATTTCATAATGTTTGGGAAGGTCAAATTTTTTCATCACGCTGTCGCGAATATCTTCTGACAACATCCATTGCAGCATTTGTTCCGATTCACTCTCATCGGAATAAGGCGCAATATTGGATGGATAAATCAGGGCATAAGATTTATACCTGGGTTTGATGAATACTGCGCCGGAGAAAATGGCTGCCAATAATGCAGCAATAACAGCTATAGCAAGTAAATGCCATTTCCATTTGAAGAAAATATTCATCATATGGATGTTGCTGAAGTAGTTTTCCATGTTGGGCTTAATGTTGTCCATTATGCTGAATTTAAATCTTACTTTTTTACTAAAGAAGACGGCTTTTTTTTTAACAAATGCTGATTACCGGTTTTTTCGATGATCATTATAACAATGGCACCCAACATAAGTGCAGTTAATGTTGAGACCAGTACAATAATCCATCTGACCGGGTATGACTTTCGCTCTGCCTTATATGCGGATTCCACTACAAACTTTTGCGGAAGGGTTTCTGTTGCATCTACCTGAGCTTCTTCATAACGGGCTTTTAAATAGCTAAGCTGTTTTTTTTCATGCTCAAGCATGTCGCGCAGTGAAACGTATGCTCCTCCGTATTTAGCCAGCAATTGCAATTGTTCTTCCAGGGCTTCAATACCTCTTCGGTTACCTCTGGCAATTTCAATGGCCAGTTGCTGGTTAATCATTTCACTTTGTGACTCATAATCGTATACTCCCTTTTCACGAATACTCCGAAGTGAATCTTCCATTTGAGCGATATCGTGCTGTAACTTAAGGTACTCATTTTTAACAATCTCAAATCCTCTGATTGCCCGCTCTCGCTGCATCTCATTTTTAATGGAATCATGCAGTTCTGAAATGGTGTTGGCAATATCTGCGGCCATTTGAGGGTCACGATCAAGTACGGTAATCTTTACTGCCATATAATCAGTCCACCTGAAAGTAATATTGCTCTCCCATTGCCTGAAGAGTTCGGTATTTTTATATTTGGATGATGGACTGATCTTATAATGCTTCATCAGGTTGTACTTTTCCACTACCCGATCCCGTATTTTACTGGAACTCAATATCTGAAGCATTTGTTCTGTTTGCTCATCTTCTCCAAATTCAAGGATATCGCTTTTTGCTGAGGGTTGTTCATTGAGCAGGGCGCGAGAAATTGAATTGCTTGAAACCGGAAATAAAACTACGGTTGAACGATACAGGGGGGTGATAAAGTAGGGTGTTGAGAAAATAATGGCAAGAATAGCAGCGACCAATCCAATAATAATCAAATGCTTTCGCCAGGCGTACAGAAATGTACCCAGATTAGTAGAATCAAAGTCTCTATGTCCCGTTGGTTTGTGCTCCGACATCATGAATAGGAGGTTCGTTTAAGGGTGCCAAAGATATGGAAAAATGTTTCACTAAACATGAGAAAATATGATAACTGTATTTATTGCATTATTATAATCCCTGCCAGATAGCCACAGGACTTAAAATATCTCCTGCATCAATCTATAGCTGTCAGTTAAATCGTCTGATTACCAAAGCGCACTTTAAAACATGGAGTTTTGGAAGGCTGTGACAACTTTTTTTTCTTTAGGTACTCTTAAACCTTCCTGTAAACAACCGTATAAAGCCACGTACATCCAATAACCCCAGCATCGTAGCCAATGTAAGAGAAAAAGCTATGGTCATCAGGAATAATTTTACCCAGTGCAGGGATATAGTGCTCATAATAACTGCTATAACCACTACCCCGGTACTAAATAAAAACAATCGCAAAACATATATCAGGTTAAACCGGAATCTAAAAAACAGGGAAGCCAGCATAATTTGAAGTATAGCCATTACAGACTGCGTAACCAGGCTTGCCCAAGCTGAACCTAAGGCACCCAATTGGGGAATAAGCCAGAAATTTAAGCCAATATTAAGCACCATACCACCGGCTGCAACCACATTTAATTGTTTTAAGTTACCATTGGCAGTAAGTAATGTGCCGAAGACATAATTTGTAGAAATGGCAATAAAACAAAAAATCAACACACCAAATACTGCAGCCGATTCCTCAATAAGATGCCAATACATAAGCTGCATTATCTGAACACGAAATGACCAGGAGGAAACAGCAAACGTGACCGAAACCACAAAAAGCAATGAGAATGATAATTTTACGAGATGGGCCACCTGTTTGTTCTCTTTAATCAAACGGGCAAAGATGGGTAATAATAAAACCGAAAAAAGATAAGCAAAATTATTTGAGGCGTCAAGCAGGCGATAAGCATGGGCATATATTCCCGACTGCTCTTTACCTGCTGTATCACCAAGTAATTTTACGAGCATTACTGAGTCAAAACGATTATAAAATGCCATCAACAAGACAAGTAATGCGAAAGGAAGGCTTTGTTTTATAATCATCAGAAAAAAGGGGAAATTCCAGTTGAGTTTTCTGAAAGAAGCTTTTTTTATGACTATGGCCAATGCAATAAGTGCGGTTAAAATGTAAGAGACTGTTTGTGCATAAACAAACCATTCAATTCTGAATTGCTGATGGGTAATATTGCCCCAGAGCAACACACTGCAAATCAATATCATTAGCACCCTATCGAGCACACTGATAATACTATCTGTTTTAAAGAAAAAGAGAGCCGAGATATTCGATCTCAGATAAAGAATGAAGGAGGCAAAAAACTGGTTCAGTCCCAGCAAACCAAGCAGCCAAAGCTCATGTCCCCTATATCCCAGAATGAGGCCAAATCCAAATATGACCACAAAATAAACTATTGCCAGTATAAGTTTAAGGATAATTATACTTGAAAAGTGCTTGTTTAACAGTTGGGTATTCTGAGCAATATTCTTATTATTGAAGTTGGTTATACCAAAATCAAGCAGTATATTAAAAATAAAGGTGAAATTAAAAACTGCAAAGTAAAATCCAAAATCTTCAGCACCTACTACATTTTGCACCGTTCGGTCGATACCAAAAATATAAATGGGTTTAATTAACAGATTAAGCAACAGCAGGAAACCAAGATTGGTAAGAAATTTACGTTGCATACCTGTATTTGAATAAGGGCGGAATTCCAGGCATTCACCAATTTTGGTTGCCTGCATGCCGAAAAACTTTAAATTTGCGCAAATTTACATTATTCTTAACATAAACTGAAGGCAGCAAGTAATTCAGTTGAAAAAAAAACAATGCATTGAACATTGCAGTCAATACACGCCTGTTGCTTCATGGACGGCTGGAGGGAATTGGATGGTTTACCTTTGAGAACCTCAAGCGTGTAACCCTGTCCCATCCTGAACATCAATTTTATTTCATTTTTGACCGCCCTTATCATGCTGAATTTATTTTTAGTACTAATGTACATCCCATAGTAATTGCTCCTCAGGCACGACACCCACTGCTTTATTACGTATGGTTTGAATTTTCGATAAGACGGGTATTAAAAAAGATAAAGGCCGATTTATTTCTTTCGCCCGATGGATATATGTCTTTAGGTAGCAAAGTACCCGGAATTGCCGTATTTCATGATTTGAATTTTGAACATTACCCTGAGGATCTGCCTTCTGCAGAGCGGTGGTATTATCGTCATTTCTTTCCTAAGTATGCCCATAAAGCCATGCGCATTGCTACGGTCTCTGAATTTTCCAAACAGGACATTGTAACACAATATGGTGTAGACCCAAAAAAAATTGATGTGGTTTATAATGGTGCCAATGAGCAATATGCCCCTTTGGATGAGGCGCAAAAAGCAGCTGCCCTTCAGAAATTTACCAGCGGAAAGCCTTATTTCTTTTTTGTTGGCGCACTGCATCCCCGTAAAAATCTGATTAATTTGTTCAGAGCCTTTGAGCTGTTTAAAATGCAGGATAAAAATGGCACCATGCTCCTGATAGCTGGTGCACGGAAATGGTGGACAGGTGAAATCGCTGAGGTATATGAGCGCCTTAACTGCAAAGAATATATCAAATTTGCCGGGCGTCTCAGCACAGCGGATATGAAACTGGCTATGGGTGCCGCCATGGCCCTCACCTATGTATCCTATTTTGAAGGATTTGGCATACCCATAATTGAAGCCTTCCGTTGTGGAACACCCGTAATTACCTCCAATGTTACCTCTATGCCTGAAATTGCCGGCGATGCCGCCCTGCTGGTAGATCCATTTGATCCAGAAAACATTGAAAAAGCCATGCAGACGGTGAGCAATTTTCCTGTAAAAACTGATGCGCTGATCAAATCAGGCTTTCAGCGCGCTGAAATATTTACCTGGGACAAATCCGCAGAACGGCTGTGGAATACCCTGCAAAAGGTAATTGATGATTTGTAGAAACATATATGAACTTAGTATAAAAACTCCTTTTTTCCCACTAAGGTACAATGACCTGCCCGTGTGCGCAGGCAGGCACAAAGCCTCACCAAATTTTAATCACTGATATACAGAGCCCTGTGCAACCTGGCAAGTTCGTGTCTAAATGGCATTTCTTTATTATTCACGGCCTGCTGAAAAACTAATATACCATTGGATACCAGTTTGGGTATAATAATATTTTTTATGTTAAATACATGGCTTTTCCCGGCATACGTCCACATCCCATGCATATATATTACGGTGCTTTGCACCTTATTATCGTTCTGACTTATTCTTTTTATAAATATTACGGTCCTCTGAACCTAAAAAAGAGCCACTGAATGACGAAATATTTATAGAAAATGTTTGTTTAGTGATTTGGGCGGGTACAGAGCACCGAAATATAAAAAGCTTGTGAGTTTTTCAGCAGGCCCTATTTATACCTTTTTGACTGGACTCATATATAATTTCATTACAGACCAAAACATAAAATAGTCCGCACCTGATATGAAAGATACGGACTATAATTTCTCGGAATTCTATTGCTGGGTTACTACTCAGCCACGAAGTAATGAAATGATTATTGAAATAAGCGCAAACACCAGTAGAATGTGAATTAATGAACTGGCAGCGAAAACGAAAAACCCCAATATCCATCCAATTATGAGCACCACAGCAATAACATACAACAGCGATCTCATGGTTTACAGGGCGTTAATTTCGTCAATAAGCTCCTGACGGGCTTTTCCGGTTTTATTTTGAAGCCGGCCCAATAACTCATCTTCTTTTCCTTCTGTGTAAGTGAGATCGTCATCAGTAAGATCGCCATATTTTTGCTTCATTTTTCCTTTAAGAACATTCCAGTTCCCTTTAATTTGCAGTTTGTCCATGATTCAAATTTTTAGTGGTTAATATTTCTTTTATTGCGAAGTATGTAATCAGTTGACTTCTGCTGCACATAATCAAAGAATTATGCCAATTCCGGATATTAGCATTAAACAGTTGAAAGAGTGATGATTATATTATTTTCAGGTAATTTCAGAGTTGTGGAATATCAGAAAAAGTGGGAATTCAAATACCCATATTTTGTTTCTTACAGCATGGTTGACTTTATTCCGCTCAAAATACTCTTCCACCAAAAGTTGAAGATGGATTTCTTTTTATCCCGTTCGAAATGAATTTCACCTTTTTTAAAATCGTCATTTGCCGCTATGTTATTGGTAGGTACAACCAATCTGTTTACAATGGCGCTTAATATTTTCTTTTCTGATTGATCGCTCTTATTTATAAGTTTTACCTTTAAATCAGTATATTGGAACGCCAGTTCACCATCCGAAACATCATTGTTATAGATAAAATTAAAGTCTAATCTTTCAAGGTTTCCGGTTACGACCTCAGCACCGGCACTTTGTTGTAATATATTATTTAAGGATTTTAAAGGCATTTCATGTAGTGCACCAATAACTTTATATTTCTTTTTGAATGCCGGATTAGGCAAATCGAATGAGGCGTTTAAATACGCTTTATCCATGAACATAGCCGAAGCCGTAAGCCGGGTAGGTGCTTTTAAATATCTGGCTTTATTACCAATATTTACTAAAGTAGCCTTCAGGTTGTTAAAGGTCACCAAACCTTCGGCAGACGAGCCTTCAACCCGCTCGGCATACTCCACATAACCAGACTGAATAACCAGTGAATCTATTCCAAGACCAACCGGTATCGATCGCATTAAAGCATCAGGGAGTTTGGTGTCAGGTTTATCAGGAAAAGTTCGTCTTCGGTCTTTAAATGCGCGTGCTTCAAATCTTTCAATCCGAACTGCACCGGCAATCAAAGCAGTATCCGAAAGTGCCTTAGGGAAGTTAACTGGATAAATATTAATGCCGTCCCACGATAGATCAAGCCAGTCGCGCTGTAATCCGGTAACATTCCCGATTTCGTAACGCTCGTAATTTGTTCCCAGTTTAACCAGCTGCATGCTGATAACCGAATCTTCGGTATTCAACTCTAAGTTAAAAAAATCCAGGTAATAAAGACTATCAGAAACTGCAAGGCGTGCATAAGGTACTGTTAATATTAAAGAATGGTAAGTCACCGGAAAAGCAGTATCATTGCTACCCTGATCCCATGCAAGTTTCGTTCCCGAGAAGCGGGCTTCCACATAAAGTAATGTATCACTTACTGTTGAATTTGAATCTAACCATACAAAGCTGTCCACATCTACAGATAAATTCTGTGTAAAAATTTTAAAATCCTTTTTGGATTTCGATGTGCCCTTCTTTTGGAGTTTTGTGTGGGCAGATGGTTGAAAAAAAACATCAATCCCTTCTATGGAAATATTGCTTGTTGATATTTCATCATTAAAAAATATTTTAAACGGATTCAATCCTCCCACCCTGAATTTTTTGATACGCAATTTTGAATCTGAAGAATCCGCGTTTAGTAAAATATTATTTAAGGTGATACTTAATTTGAATAGATTTACATTTACTTCAACTGAGTCCGTCTTATAACCATAAATCTCCTGGCTTAATAACCTGGATTCAATATAATTATTCAAAAACAGCCCCCCTGCCCACAACAATACTATGAGAAGAGCCAGACTGATAAACACACCTTTTAACAGTCTGTTCTTTTTCATATGTGGCAGATTAGAAATTGTTTATAATAAAAAAGCTTTTTCAGCTTTTTGACTTTCCGGCAAACCCAATTACAGCTCCAATCAATACAAACAGCGCACTTATGATAATGGGTGTCCAATTGGCTTTGCTAAGGGTAATGTCCAGCCCAAACAGGCTGATGCTCTCTGAATCATTGATGGCCTGAATTCCAAAAACGATCATTCCCACTACTCCAATAATAAATAAGATGATTCCAACAATTTTCATGATAATTATTTTTTAGTGAACGTTTTTTACAAACTTTTGAAAATCCCATACCGTAAAAACTTTGCCAGAAAACGCATTTCATTGACTATCTTAAGATTAGATTGAATTTTAATATTTGATTTTATCCCATAAGTGTATACAATCAACCTACAGTCTGAGGCATTCCTTCCCCGCAACAAAAATAATTTTTATTCAGCATGACAAAATCATATGATTGTTGTTTATCTTTGTTAACGATTAAATTACTTTTTACGTTTAAATAATTATCATACTGCCACCATTAATAGTATAATTTATGTCCACGGACATCACTCAAAATAATCAGCACTTTGCAAAATTGGCTGAAAATGTTGAATCCTTCATTGCCCAATCCGATACACAGACTACAGATTTACATCACCTCGAGCTTTGGTTAAAAAACCACCTGGAACGCATCAGAATAAAGCGACTCAGTTCTGAGAGCAGTGTATTTGATCCTCACAAACAGGAAAACGACCGTTACGACGGCATCATTATCTTTGATCAAAATTTAAAGGTATTGCAATTTGTCGCGCCGCGCAATTATTTTTATGGGCCTAAGTTTAGTGACGCCACCTCGCTTGATATGAGCGACTTTTTATTTGAGGATGATCTGGTTATGTTGAATGAAGTATTGAGCTCTGCAGAAAACCTTACTTTAAATTCAACTTATGAATTGACATTTAAAAGCGGCCCTGGCAGCAGCATTAAAGGGCTGATGACACTCAAATCCTCCTGCAACGAATTACAAGAGAAAAATTTTACCGCATTATTGAGATTTCCTGAAATTCACGAACAACTGTTTACTACTTATCAGGCCATTATACTGGATAACCTCCCCGGCATGGATGTATATTTGTTTGACCGGAATTACAGGTTTATAATCGCAGGAGGACGCGAGAAAGAAAGACATGGCAATGCCAACGACTACTTTGTTGGTAAGACTTTTTTTGAAGTACTGGATAAAAAGTCCCGACGCAGTCTTTTCCCGTTTTACAACAAAGCTTTAAATGGTTTACATACCGAAGGTGAAGTAAGATTTAATGATCAGGTATACTATATAGTAGCCAAACCCATTTATGAAAATGACCGCGAACCGGTTGCGGGATTACTTATTGCTCAAAATGTTACCAGCGACAAATTACTTGAACAACAGCTACGAAAGCGCAAGGAGGAAGCCCAGCGTGCCGATCAGGCGAAATCAATCTTTATTGCCAACCTCAGCCACGAAATTCGCACTCCACTCAATGCCATTGTGGGATTCATAGAGCAACTGGGTAAAACAGGGCTGGATCAACAGCAGCTTGACTTGCTCACCATTATTCAAAAGGCCTCCGACCATTTGCTTTACCTTGTTAACGAAGTGGTTTTCCTTTTTAAACTGGGAATGGGTAAAATCTACATTGAACACATACCTTTCTCAGTGAATGACCTGCTGGAAGAGATTAACAGCCTGATGGCTCCCAAAGCGGCAGAAAAAAACCTTGAGCTATCCATCCTCAGTGATAACTGTCCATTGATAGTAACCGGAGACCCTTACAGGGTAAAACAAATCCTGATGAACCTGTTGGCCAATGCCATAAAATTTTCGGATAAAGGTGAAATAAAACTCAGTTGTCTTCATAAACGCAACAAAAAAAACATGGTCGAAGTTACTTTTAAAGTATCTGACAATGGACCAGGCATTGCCAAAGAAGACTTGCCAAATATTTTTAATGTATTTGAACAGGGAGCTGTACTTAATCAGCATTCAAAATCGGGAGCCGGACTTGGATTGGGAATTTGTCAGCGCCTGACAACATTATTGGACGGTGAAATCTCAGTGAAGAGCAAAATAAACCATGGCAGTGAATTTAAAGTAAAGCTTCCCTTTGAAATATTTACCGGAGATCTTAAAGTTAGAGAAGTCAATAAATTTGCCATTGAAGATGATCTATTGGCAGGAAAATCGATTTTACTGGCAGATGACGATGAACATAACCTCATGCTGGGCGAAATGATACTCAAAAGCTGGAGTGTAAAATATACATTGGTGACCAATGGCTGTGATGTTATTACATCCGCATCAAACACCCTTTTCGACATATTATTACTGGATATTCAAATGCCTTGTAAAAATGGTATCGACGTAATAAAAACCATACGGAGTACCCCAGATCATCTGAATAAAAGCACTCCGGCAATATCCATCTCAGCCAATATTCTCAAGAGTGATATTGTTAAATATCTGAAAGCCGGATTTAATGATTATATCACCAAACCATATAAAGAAGAGGAGCTTTATAACAAATTGTGTTCGGTGTTGTTTCTGCAAAAAAACGAACCTTTGCCGGCTCCGGTGAATAAAAAACCTGAAATCAGTCAAAAAATTGATTTAAGTGAACTCCGCCGAACAGCACGGGGTGATGAAATGTTTGTAAAAAAAATGGTGCAAAACTTTATTGATCAAGCCGAAAACCTGCTTGGAGTTTTTAAACAACCAACTGACGATAAAAATTGGAATTTTGTAGGAGAAAAAGCCCACAAAGCAATTCCTGCTTTCCGTTATTTTAAGCTAAACTTCGTAGTTGAGTCATTGAAAATCATTGAAAACAACACTTTACGTAAATACAATCCGGATGTTGCCGCTTTGGAAATTGGCAGGGCAGTAAAAAATATCCGGCAAACCATCAGGCAAGCTAGAAAAATTTTGAGTGAAATGTAAACTTAAAACAAAGTGGATTCAGTTTCCGGGTGCTTTATTTACATATGACCGTAGAATATGGATGCCCATGAAACATAATTTTCATTTTTCATTTCTCAGGTAAATGAATAGTATTATCTTTACATTTGAATGTTAAAACCACAATTGAAAATCACTATGGCCAGAATTCTTATAATTGATGACGACACCTTTATCAGCGAGATACTGCGAAAACATTTAATAAATCATGATTATGATGCAGAAGTAGCTCTCACTGGTAAGAAGGGTATTGAGCTTTTCAAGAAAGCAAAATTTGATCTGGTCGTGGTCGACTTCAGGCTGCCCGATACCAGTGGAATTGAAATGCTTCAGGAAATCAGAAGCATTCGTCAGGATGTACCGGTAATTATCATTACTGCCTATGCGGATGTGCGTCTGGCGGTTAAGCTTATGCAAATGGGAGCAAGCGATTACATTACCAAACCCATTCATCAGGAAGAGTTTATCTTACTCATTAACAAACTATTAACAAATAAACCCTTGCATATGCCAGCTATGCCTGATCAACCACAGGTATTGTACCAGCAGGGTGATTTCGTTGCGGGCAAAAGCGAAGAAATTAAAAAAGTACTGGAACTTAGCCGAAAGGTGGCTCCAACCAATATTTCGGTTTTGATAAAGGGTGAAACCGGCACAGGGAAAGAATATATCGCCCGCTACATCCACGAAAACAGCGCACGACGTAAGAAACCTTTTGTGGCTATCGATTGTGGCGCTATTCCCAACGATTTGGCCAACAGTGAATTGTTCGGCCACATCAAAGGATCTTTTACCGGAGCAGTTACCGACAAAGAAGGCGTATTTCAGAAAGCCGATGGAGGTACTCTTTTTCTGGATGAAGTAGGCAATCTGAGTTATGAAATTCAGTTGAAGCTGTTGAGGGCCATTCAGGAAAGAGTAGTAACCCGCCTGGGCGATACACGCGTTCAAAAAATTGATATCCGCCTGATTTCAGCAACCAATGAAGACCTGAATACAGGCATAAAAGGGAAATCATTCCGCGAAGACCTATTCCACAGAATTAATGAATTTTCCATAGATTTGCCGGCATTAAAGGACAGAGGCCCGGATATTCTGGTTTTTGTAGATCATTTTATCAGGTTGGCCAACGAGCAGCTTAACCGGAACATCATTGGAATTTCTCCGGATGTGGAACAAGTTTTCCTCTCCTATTCCTGGCCGGGAAATCTGCGTGAGCTAAACAATGTCATTAAACGTGCCGTGCTGATGTCATCAGGAATCCGGATTGAAAAAGAGGTGCTGCCACCTGAAATCGTTTTTCCGCCCGTCCCTGCATATGTGGATGAAGTCAATGCAGACTCCAAATCAGAATCGGTTCTAAAGAATGCCATGTGGGACATTGAACGTCAGTTAATCATTAAGACCATTCTTGATGCAGGTTACAATAAATCCAAGGCAGCAAGAATGCTCAAAATTGATCGTAAAACACTTTACAATAAAATTAAGCTTTACCAGATAGACATCTGATTTTTTTGTTTGAAATAGCTGCTTTTTGGAACGTTTGTTGAGCAGTTAATAAAAAATCTAATTTGCTAATGAATGAAGTAAAACAATACAACCGTATATTTTTTGTTGACGACGATCTGGAACTTGCGAGGCGCTATAAAGAAGTTTTGAAAGAAAAACAACTGGCTGAACATCTTATCCATATTAAGAATGGTCAGGATGCTATTGCCCTTCTTAAAAAGGCAAAGGAATCAGAATTGCCTGACTATATACTGCTTGATTTATACATGCCAACCATGAGCGGTTTTGAATTTTTAGAAAAATACAACAATATAAAAAGTCTTCGTGATAAGATTGAAATTTATGTCGTTACCTCCTCTCAATACAAAGAAGACCGGGATGAGGTAATGAATTACCCTTTTGTGAATGCCTTTCTGGAGAAGCCACTGTCGGAAGAGTTCCTGGAAATGCTTATTTGTGAGTCATAGTATCTGGTGATGGCAACCTACACAGTGAGTACTTCAATCCACAGAAATTACCTTTCTTAAGTATGCTTACCAAAAAGAAATCTTTCCACTTTCTCCATTTATAATATTGTATTTCAAATAATTATCTGTTTTGTACCCTTTTTTTATTTTTTTGGCATTATTTTCATAGAATGTCACATAAATCATCATGTCCTAACTAAATCCATTTAATCATGAAAACCCTAAGTAAACTCAGCTTAACATTGTTAACCCTATTTGCTGTCATTTCACTCATCTCATGCCAGCAGCCCAAACATGAAACTGCTGCTGACCGGGCAGAACAGCGTCTGGAAACATTGCAGGATAAACTAGACAGCATCTCTGAAGATGACCCCGGGTTTGGTGATAATCTAAGAAGAGAGCTAAATGACTTTGAAAATTCAATTGATCAGTTGGCCAATGAGATGGCAGAGGAAACCGATGAAGCTGCTGCTAAATCAAAAGCAAAGATAGCTCAGATAAGAGAGGAAACCAATGCCCTGAGAGACCGGTTAGCCCAATGGAGCTATGATGCCAATGATAGCATTGATAGTCTTGGAAGCGAAATAAAAGAAAGTTTCAGAGAATTGAAACGTTCGCTGCGTAGGCATACGGAAGATAATAAATGGGATGACAATAAATAAAACCATAAATCCAAATTTACTTATCCCAAAAATTCAAAGCCATGCCTACAAAAACAATCATTCAGGAATTAAAGCAGCATCACGATGAAATGCGTGAATTGGTCAAAGAAATCAAAAAAAACAAACCTGAAAAATTCACTTTACTAAAAAAACACCTTGACATTCACCATGAATTGGAAGAGGATCTCCTGCTGTCGCACCTCAACACTACAAAGGGGATTAAAGACGAATCACTGGAATCACAGGAGGAACACTTCGTTTTAAACATCTTGTTGTTAGACCTGAAGGATTTTCCAAAGGATCACGACCGCTGGATGATAAAGTTTAAGGTATTTGATGAAATTCTTGATCATCACCTGAGTGAAGAAGAGGAAGACCTGTTTCCCGATGCTGAAAAGAAACTAGATAAAAAACTACTTGAGGAAATGGGTCAAAAGTTTGCTGACCTCAAGAAACAGCGTCTTTCCGCAGCTTTAGAAACCAAAGAGGTTAAAGAAAAAGCGACCAAATCTAAAAAGTAAAAGTAAGTTTCTGAGCCTTTTCTGGCTATTCGCATTGCCTCACCAAAAGCAGTGTAATATACAAACTTAAACCTACTTAATACTTTTATGAAAACTAAGGGTGACCGTTGTTACAGGTCACCTTTTTTTTCTTAAAACCGGATTCAGCTTCCTGTAATAATCAGAAAATAAATACGCTATAACTCCAGATCAGATAATGAGCACAGCTAAACATCTTACGATACTTCAAATAAATGATACCCATGGTTATGTGGAAGAACACTATGAACAGTTCAACACAGGCGGACAAAACGTAAAGCATGTTCTCGCTGGTGGATATGGCAGAATAGGTGCTTATGTCAAATCGGTGAGAGAACACAAAAGTAATGCGGTTTTGTTTCTTGACGGTGGAGATACTTTCCACGGAACTTATCCCGTAGTGCAATCAAAGGGAATGGACATCATCCCTTTGCTCAATAAGATGCAATTGGATGCCATGACTGCACATTGGGAATTTGCTTACGGGCCACAACATTTCGAGGAAATTACCCGGCAACTGAACTATCCAATGCTGGCCATTAATTGCTATCGGAGAGATTCCAATGAACTTGTATTTAAGCCCTTTCTGATAAAGGAAATCAATGGATTAAAGGTGGGTATCATAGGCATAGCAGCAACTATTGTGGACAAGGTGATGCCACAAAAATTCAGCGAAGGCATATATTTTACCACTGGCAATGAAGAGTTGCCCGATTACATTAATCAGCTGAAACAAAGTCAGGCGGTTGACCTTATAGTAGTGCTTTCTCACTTAGGTTTTCCCCAGGACGTTAAACTTGCGAGTGAAACCAGAGGCATTGATATTTTGTTGAGTGCGCATACCCACAACCGAATGTACAAGCCCGTGCGTATAAACGATGCCCTTATTATGCAATCCGGTTGCCATGGATCATTTATTGGTCACCTGGATATAGAAGTAACCAATGGTAAAGTTACCTCATACGAACATCATTTGGTTTTGCTTGATGAAAGTATTGCTCCTGACCCGGAAATGATTACTCTGGTAAATGATTTAATGAAACCTTACCGGGGCTATCTTCAGGAAATTGTAGGGCACACCGCTACAATACTTGACAGATACCATTCATTTGAATCCACCATGGATAACTTCTTATTGCAGGCAGTTCTTGAACAAACAGAAGCAGATATGGCATTTTCCAATGGGTGGCGTTACGGAGCTCCCATTCCCGAAGGGCCTATTACCATGAACGATCTATGGAATATTATCCCTGTAAATGCCCCGATAACCATCTTAAAAATGAAAGGCCATGAAATCATTGACATGCTTGAAGAAAATCTGGAGCATACCTTTTCAGCCAATCCATACAGTCAAATGGGTGGTTATGTAAAACGATGTTTGGGCCTTAATTTTTATGTTAAAATTGAAAATCCCCCTGGCGAGCGCATTCAGTCGCTATTTATTAATGAAAAAGCTGTTGAAAACAACCGGGACTATACTGTGGCTTCAGTAACCTCTCAGGGAGTGCCACTAAAATATGGCAGCCAACGGAATAAAACCGGAAACAAAGCCATTGAGGTACTTGTTTCTTATTTAAAGAGATATCCTCTCGTTCATGCTCCCTTAAGGGGAACCGTAATTGCAGTATAAACTAAAACCAATCATCATGAAAACCAGGTATATGCTACCATTGATACCATTTCTTTTCACTCTGTGGTCATGCACAAGTTCTAATCCCGAAGCAAAGTCCACTTTAGAGAGCAATCTCACTGAAGACCTCAAAAACGATAGTATAATTGAATACTGCTATCGTATGGAACAACCATTCGAGAATGAAGAAGGCAGGGTGGATCAGCTTGAAATGCGATTGATTATCAAAGCCGATGAGGTAACCGGACACTATAACTGGCTTCCTGTTTACAAAGATCACCGGCAGGGTACAATAGTCGGGACGTTACATGACAGCATCATTCTGGCTAACTATTATTTTGAACAGGAAGGAATCAGAGATACTGCCGGGATGAAAATCGTGCTTAAGAAAAATGGGATAGCGGTAAGCAGTGATCGCAAGGAGCTGGGGCTTGATGCTACTCTTCCTCTGGTTGAGTGTAAAGATACAGAGCAGGAAAAATAGTCAGCTTATCTTACCCCAGTCAAAAGCGGGCTGTTGCAGATGATTTCGGATAGGTAGATTTTCAGGTGAATTGAGCTCCGGGTCGGGTGAAAGCACCCGGTGAGCCATTTCGCGGGCGATTTTCAACAGTTTTTCATCTTTAATAATGTTGGCAAGTTTCAATCCAACCAGGCCGCTTTGTTGTGTTCCTTTTATATCGCCCGGTCCACGAAGATGAAGGTCAACCTCTGCAATTTCAAATCCATCGGTCGTACGAACCATAGTTTCTAAACGTTTACGCCCATCTTTGGTAAGTTTATAGCTACTCATAAGAATACAGTATGACTGATCGCCCCCCCGCCCTACCCTGCCGCGCAACTGGTGTAATTGCGAAAGTCCGAATCGTTCAGCATTTTCAATGAGCATCACTGTGGCATTTGGTACATCCACTCCTACTTCAATCACGGTGGTAGCCATCAAAATATGGGTTTTCCTGTCGAGAAAACGTTTCATTTCACTCTCCTTTTCACTTGCCTTTAATCTGCCGTGGACTATACTAATTTGATACTCCGGCAAGGGGAAATATCTTGAAACACCTTCAAAACCGTCCATTAAATCCTGCAGATCAGCATTTTCAGACTCTTCGATAAGAGGATAAACAATGTAAGCCTGACGACCGCTGTCAATCTGAGATTTCAGGAATCTGAATACATTAAAACGGTCTTTTTCAAAATAATGAAAAGTTTTAATGGTTTTACGACCAGGTGGCAACTCATCAATAACCGAGATGTCAAGATCACCATATAACGTCATAGCAAGCGTCCGGGGAATGGGTGTCGCTGTCATCACAAGTATATGGGGTGGCACCTGGCTTTTCTCCCACAAACGCGCTCGTTGAGCTACGCCAAAACGATGTTGTTCATCAATAACAACCAAACCCAAAGACTTAAATTGTACTTTATCTTCAATTAAAGCATGGGTTCCTATCAAAATTTGCATTGAGCCATCTTCCAATTGACTGTGAATTTTGGTGCGCGCTGCTTTGCGTGTGGAGCCGGTCAACAGTCCAACCGCAACAGGCAAATCACCAAGCATACGGGTGATGGTTTTGAAATGCTGCATGGCCAGAATTTCTGTCGGGGCCATGAGGCAGGCCTGACAATCATTATCGTTAGCTATAAGCATGGACATCAAAGCAACGAGGGTTTTTCCACTGCCGACATCTCCCTGTAACAGGCGATTCATTTGTTTACCGCTATTCATGTCAGACCTAATTTCCCTAACCACGCGTTTTTGCGCTCCCGTAAGCTCAAAGGGCAGATAATTGTGATAAAATCCATTAAAATGATCACCAATATGAGTAAACATCCTTCCGGAAGTTTTCTCAAGTCTGAGGTATTTTATCCTCAAAAGTTGCAATTGTATGAAAAACAATTCATCGAACTTTATACGTTCACGTGCTTTTATCAGTTGATGTGTATTTTCAGGAAAATGCACCTGAACCAATGCCTGTGCCCGTGGCATAAGCTTCAACTGAGCAAGTAGTGATTCACTCAGTGTTTCGGGGATATGATTGCGTACCTGACCGATAAGGGTACGCATCAGATTCATGATATTGCGTGGGGTAAATCCACGGTTTTTTAATTTTTCTGTGGTAGAATACCACGGTTGAAGGGGTTCTTTGGCGGTAATTGAACTTTCTTCAGGCGATTCAATATCGGGATGAGTAAAGTTAAACTTCCCGTTAAATAAATTTGGTTTACCAAAGACGACATAGGTCTGATTGAGGCGGAGTTTCTCCCTTATCCATTTGAGCCCCTGAAACCATACCAGATCGGTTTCACCGGTTTGATCGCTAATGGTGACCACCAGGCGCATTGCCCTACCACTACCTAAAACCTGAATTCGGGTAACCTTTCCACGGATTTGTATCCAGGTGGATTCATCAACAATTTCATTGATGTTGGTAAATTTACTGCGATCCATATAACGGAAAGGAAAATGATGCAGCAAATCGTTATAAGTAACAATGTTGAGTTCTTTGCGAAGCATTTCAGCCCGTTGCGGACCAATACCTTTGAGATATTCAACAGGAGTATCGAGAATGGAATACACAATAAGATGATTAATCAGACCGTGAATATAGCAAAATGTCAGATAGTGCTGACACTGATAAGCAAAAATATAACAAACAATAAAAAAAACACCGAAGTGGGCTATCCTCTCCGGTGTTTTTACTTAGCAATACGTTGCAGCAATTAATATTCCCAAAGATTTTGTTCAAACATGAATAAATCATTTTTGATTCGATCGGCTTCCATCAGCGCATCTATGCCGGTGGCATAATCGGTAATTCGCCGGTCGTAAACGTTATCTTCTTTGTAAATGTAACTACTAAACATCCTCTTCCAGAAAATGTCATCGTAGGTTTTACGTGCCGCACTGTTGTTTCGGTTAAATACTTCGGCTTTTGCCAATACCGGACGGGCTTCGGGGAAGTAAATCCAAAATAGCGGATCATAGGCCCTGAATATACCATTTTCGTCATAGTTATCACGCACGGGGCAAAGTCCAAGAATACGGACCTCCATTACAGAGCGTTGCTTGTCAAAAAACCAATCTTCTTTAATCCGGTAACGTTTCACATCACCGGGATTAAATTTAATGGAAATTACGGTATCATACCAGTCATAGGGCGGATAAGGCCTCTGCATGGTCGCCGAGTCATTACGCTCGAGCCGGTTCATAATTTCCTGATAAGTCAATGGCACTAAAAACTCATCGGTGGTGCTTGAGGCATCATAGGCAGTGATAGTGCCTTCTTTGAGTGCATCAAGCATAACCTGTGTTAAGCTACGCAGGTCATTATGAGGAACTTCAGGATAATAAAAAGCCTGATTCATTTTCTCACGCAAATCAATAACCCTCCAGATGCGCTTACGCCAGACTACATCAGCTTCACGAACCCATGGATATGTAATGGGTCTTTTTTCTATGGTAACTTTTTTATCATAGATACCATCACGGGGAGGGCTGTTGAGTACCTGCCCGGAGCTTGTTTTGGCAACACTGACCATTACTGCGGCCAGTACGAAAAAAGAAATTAATTTTTTCATCCGTTTTCTGCTTTTATATTCAAGGATTAGAATCCTGCATTAGTTGAGAGGCTTCAACATTGTTGACAATTTTGATAATGAATCAGCCTGAAAAAAGAACGACAAACCGCTTCGCTTATTGTATGGTAAGACTAATGGTACCCAGCTTACGGTTTCCATCGGGTCCGCGGGCCATAATATTTTCCAGCCATATACGCTCACCCCGTTTGGAATTGGCAATAAAATTCTGCATTTCCTGAGTAAGAACATTGCCTTTACCTTCACGGTCAAAGATGTCTCCCCCGCGTACGCCAACAAAATTGAAGGAGATGATTTCAAAGGTAAGGTCAAAGTCGAAATCATCGGGCATACGTGGGATAAGTGCACGTGCAGCCAATAACATACTTTTCTGAATTGGTCCGCCATCCGTGTTGGCAATATATGCTTTTGGATCAGGTACACGTTTCACTCTGAATTCAGCTGATCCCATACGTCTGCTGGATTTACCGTCATTGTGCATTACTGTAACAACAGCTTTATTTCCCAGGGGAACTTTTACTATCCAGTCGTTTCCGGCGCGGCGAATGGTACCACTGCTGATAGAAGGTACAATTTGTGATTCAGGAATACCAGAAGCAGAAATTGAAACCGGGTTATCAACGTTGGCATAAAAAACATTCATCTTAGTGGGAGCCACTGTAAGTGAAGGAGTCATTACGAAATAACTTTCCTCAAAAGGATATTCTTTTTCTTCCCCTTCAGGGCCTTTTACCTTAATGGTACCCCGATAAGTTTGCTGTCCTGTGCTGGAAGCATTAACGCTATATTTTGCAATCCCGTTTTCAGCAGGGATTTGGCGACCGTTAATAATTACTTCCGGGTTTTGTTTTGAGTCCAGTGCAGCTACTAAAATTTCGGCTTCATAGGTGTCACCAGTAAAAACCAGACGCGAATTTGGAATAACCCTTGCGGCAACCTGATCGAATTTATAATCATCTGCCGAAATGGCATTGAAAAGGTTACGAACAACATCGCTTTCCAAATTTCGCACATCAGCAATCAATTTGTTTAAAAAAGTTACATTGGCAGCAAGAATCATATGATAGAAATTGTGCATTTCCCAATTTTGCTGTTTACCGCCAGCATCTTCAAAAGGCCCGGTAGTATTTAAACCTACCTTGATGGATCCCCTGGTATTTTCGGGTACCAATGCAAGCATATCGGTTTTAAATTGTTCAATCTTGTTTTTAATTTCCCGGGCTTTGCCTTTTGAACCATCCTGTGAGTTTCCGATAAAATAATTGGTTGAAACATCATATTTGTCACGACTTTCTATTTGTCCTAACGGAATGGTTTTGGCTTCTTCAATAGTAATGCCTTCATTTTTGGCAATTACTTCGTTTTTAGCATTTTCAATAAAATTGATCAGCTCCTCTGAAAGTTCACGGGCTCGCTTTGCATTGTCCCAATAGGGGCCAACTTTAGACTCATTGAGCAAATTCTGTTGCTCAAACCGGGCATAAGTTTCATTAATTTTTTCCTTAAGATTATCATTGGTCGTTACAATGCTATTGTTTACAACAACAAAGGCCTCGAGAATCTCCACAGAAACATTAAGGGCAAGCAGCGCAGTCAACACCAGGTACATCATCGCGATCATTTTTTGTCGCGGTGTCTCCTTGTATCCAGCCATAGTAAATTTTTATAATATTGAGTTTGAAAATCAGTTAATACGGCTCAATTATCTTACATTCATGGCAGCAAGCATGTTGCCATATACGTTATTGAGCGCAGCCACTTTTTTGGTAAGCGTATCCAGTTCCTGACGATAGCGGTTCAGGTCTTCACTTGAGCCGGTCATGCTGGTAAGGTACTGATTTATGCTTGTATGCAGTTTATTGGTATCTTCCAGATGTGTATTGGAATTTTTAAGCTGTAACTCATAAACTGCATTCAGTGCGGCAAGATTGTTACCGATTTTCTGTAATTGTTCACTATAGGTTTTATTGTCAAGGCCGGAAAAGTCAAATTTCTCAATTGATTTGGTCAGGCTTTGTGCAGATTGCTGATATGCACTAGACAATTGCGTAGCTGATTCATTGGCTTTAGCGGTGGTAAGCGTTAGCTCATTCACTGATTTTGCGGCATTACTCAGGTTGCGGGTATAATCGTTGGTTGCCACAGCAGCATTTGAAAGATCAGCCATTTTACTGGCATTTACACTCAGATTCCTCAACCCTTCACCAAGGCTATTCATTAGCTCCGGGCCGATTTTAGCCTTTTCAAGCATCTGGTCAAGTTCCTGGGTAGGTGTTTTACCGCCACCCTTAGCAGTAGTTTTAGGTTCTTCGCCTCCATGATATAAGTAGGCAAATTCAGGATAAACCAGACTCCAGTCAGGTTCTACGTGTGGGGGCTCAAATGCCGAAAAGAAGAAAATAATGGCTTCCGTGCCCAATCCAACAATGAGCATTTCATTGGCATACGGATAGTGATTAATTTTAAATAATGCACCCAGAATAACTACTGCGGCACCCCAGCCGTAAAGTTTTGCCATGAAGTTCCTGAATCCCCTTCCTCTGACTAAGTTTTTCAATCCCATGATCGTTTTTTGTTAGTTGTTAAGTGATTAATGAGTAAAAGTGTTTTGTTTTTATTTAAGAAAAATACAAAAGTAATGTGCAATTAGTTGTAAATTTTCGATGCCCGCGCCGGATTATCATCTTTTTGACGACCCATGAAGTTTTGTACACAACGGAATCCAATGTAACATTTGGAAGTATCCTGGAATTCATAACTGCGGGAATTCACCTGCAGATAATATGAAATGTCTTTCCATGACCCGCCGCGTACCACTTTACGCTTGAGGGCAGTGGGATCACTATCTTTAGCATTGTAATTGTATGAAGGATTCATATCCCATGCAAAATTATAGGTACTTTCATCAAAAGCATCATTGGTCCACTCTGCCACGTTGCCGGCCATATCATACAGGCCGAAGTCGTTGGCCGGATAATGGGCCACAATAACAGGCGTTAAACCGCCATCGTCCACATAATTACCACGCAGAGGTTTGAAATTCGCCAGGAAACAACCTTTTTCATTTCTGGTGTAAGGTCCACCCCATGGATAAGGACTAAATGAATTTCCACCCCTGGCAGCCCATTCCCATTCAGCTTCAGTAGGCAGTCTGAATTCATTTACTACCGCATTGCCTTTGCTCATCAAATGGGCACGCAACAATTCGGTACGCCAGATGCTGAAAGCCTTGGCCTGTTTCCAGTTTACCCCTACTACAGGATAATTATCGTAGGCCGGATGCCAGAAATAACGTTCTGTCATGGGATCATTGTATGCATATGCGAAGTCATGAATCCATGCAAGGGTATCGGGATAAACATTGATGATTTCCTTGCGAACATACAGAGAACGGTCTTTCAAACCCTGGGGCCGATTGGCCAGACCAGCATTCACAGGATCGCCATCTGAATAGTCTTTACCTGCGGCTGCTTTATAGTCTACCCAGAAATATTCATAGAATAGTTTACGGGTATCTATTTCTTTTTTACGGAAATAACGCTCGTGCTCAGGCAAGAACATATCTTCAAGCGCTGCACGTTCGTCTTCCCCATTCCATTTGATCTGGGTTTTCCAGTTAAGGAAAGGTGGGTCATACACCTCGCCTGTTTTCTTGTTTTCTTCGATGAGGTAATTCTCCGGATTGATATCACCCAGTTTACGACGGGCAATGGAATCCCTCACCCAGTATACAAACTGTCTATATTCATTGTTGGTGATTTCAGTTTCATCCATATAGAATGCACTCACCGAAACGGTGCGGGGATCATTAATGTGTGCATAAGGGACATCCTGATCACCCACTCCCATAGTGAAGCTTCCCATAGGGATATAAGCCATCCCAAAGGGATCGGGCTGATAGAATTTCTCACGCTTTTTTACACCTACCAATTCTCCGTTGCCTGAGTTTCCGCAGCTGCTCAGTATTAGCGCAACGATCACGTAGTTGAAGAGTTTTTTCATGTTTGTTCCTGAGTTTAATGCAAATAACGGAATATGGTTTGATTTATTATCCATAAGTTTCCGTTTTTAAGTTCGACAAAAATAGCAATATATTATTTCAAAACAATATTTTTGTTAAAGGAACCGTGTATTCCTAAAACTTCGGCCTGATTTTTCCAATTCCAGTTTAAAACAATACCTGAGCATAATTTCATGAGAACCGGCTCCACCAATCTTCGACAAGGGTATGTCGTATGCATAGCCAAAACTCAAATCTTTCACACTCATGCCCACCATTACAGCGGCAGCATCCTGGAAACGATAAGAGAGACCTCCCCAGAATTTATCATTATAAATCAACCGGGCATTCAAATCAACCTGAGCCGTAGTGCCATCGTATTTGGCAAATATTGATGGCACAAGTACAAAAGCAGGGTTACGCAACCAGCTCAATTCATATCCGGCAGTTCCGTAGTAATGTCGTCTAAGCTCAAAATCAACACTGGTGCCGAGTTCACGTGCGCCTTCAAGCAGTTGAGTAGAGGAAAGACCAAAATAAAGCCCTCCGGGTTGTATGTAAAAAGCTCCGAGCGAAATATCGGTAAACATAGTACTTTCTGAACCACCTTTAAGAATAGGATCATCATCAACAGGTTTAAACTTGCCAAAATCCAACGACTTGTTTAAAAAAGCAGCATTCAGGCCAATACCCAGTTTCCCCTCGCCTACATTCAGGTGATAAGCATAACCAAGCTTTACGTATATGTCCTGAAAATAACCAATTTTATCCTGCATCACCGTTAGTGACACCCCACCCCTTAAAATCCTGATGGGGGAATCTCCTGAAACTACAAAAGTTTCTGGTGAAACTCTTGTGCCTTCATCATCTTCAATACCAATCCATTGCTGACGCATTATTCCTGTAACGCAGATGGCTTCACGCAGTCCGGCATATCCGGGATTAACTGACATGTGATTGAACATGTTCAGGGTAAACTGAGGCTCCTGTTGGGCAGACACTTCAGTAGCACAAACAACCCATAGCATTGTCAGCAGAAAAGCATTCCGCAAAATACCTGATGCATAATGTAAGATTCCCCGGCGCACTTTCATACAGATCACATGGTCAGCAACATAATATTGTCGCTAAGATTAATGTTCAAATTCTTAAAAAGTTTCCCTGTGACAGAAAAAAAACTGATCATTGTTGACGCACTTCTTTCAACGCTCTTACTTATAACCCAAAAATACGCAGATTATTATTTTTAACCCCAATATAAGGTGCTTTGAAAACACAAAAATAGTAATTTCTGACAAACGACGACAGTTTGTTAAAAAAATTAAAAAGGTTTTACTCTAAATCTATATTTCTGATGCAAACATACGTTGATAATTTAACTTTTTAAATGAAGTTCATCTTATGGTGTACTATAATATCAAACTTGTCCCCATAAAATCATTCAGGTTGCTTTGAAAGTCAGAAGCGGTTATTTATCAAGACCATATTTCTCGAATGGCTGCAATCCGTGCTCTTTTCAGGTTACAAATACTATTGTAAAATCAGTATAAATGATCATTTTATTCAATATTTCTAAAGGCAAAATCACTTTTTGCAATCAGAATGATCAACTGCCCCGATTTTAAAAGTTATTCTGGGAATGCCTACTTTTGCAAACCATATCAGCATAAAACACACCAAAACAATGAAAAGAATCCTGGTTTTAAGTTTATTTATATTCATTTCGATAAGCAGTTTTCCTCAAAAAAGTGCTCTTCATCATATTTTAGATGTTCAGTTGGACCCTGCCCAATCGCACATAAAGGTCACCGACTCCATATTGGTTTTAAGTGAAAAAGAAATCTTAATCACATTAAATTCAGCACTTAAAATTCTATCATTTTCTTCTAATGTGAAAGCCGAACAACTAGCGGGCACCTTCAAATCCAATGATGTAGGTATGGATCGTGATAACGGTGGAGAAAACACAAAGGTAAAACTTAACAAATGGAAGCTCATACTGGATAAAGACTCGAAGTATTTTGTCATCAACTATGAGGGAAACGTGAATTTCTCGTTTTCTCAAAGTGAGGAGGATTATGCCCGCGGTTTCAGCGAAACATCTGGTATAATTAGTGATTCGGGGATTTATCTTGCAGGATCCACCCACTGGGTTCCCAGTTTCAATGATCGCCTGGTTACGTTTCAAATGACCACCTCCCTGCCCCAGGGATGGAAGAGCGTTTCGCAGGGCAAGCGCCTTGATGAGGCTACATCAGAAGGCAGGCATTACGACACCTGGATTTGTGAACATCCACAGGAGGAAATATTTCTGATTGGTGCCCGTTTCATCGAATACGCATATGAAATGAGCAATGGTATACATGCCATGGCTTTTCTGCGCACTCCCGATGAGGCACTGGCCAATAAATATCTTGAAGTTACCGGACAGTATATGGATATGTACCAAAAGTTGATTGGATCTTATCCATATAGTAAATTTGCATTGGTAGAAAATTTCTGGGAAACAGGATACGGCATGCCCTCATTTACCTTACTGGGCGAGAAAATTATCCGCTTTCCCTTCATATTGCACTCGTCCTATCCGCATGAATTGCTACACAATTGGTGGGGAAACAGTGTATATGTTAATTTTGAGAAAGGCAACTGGTGCGAAGGCATTACCGCATATGGTGCAGACCACCTTATCAGTGAACAAAGAGGTCAGGGTGAAGAATATCGCCGGGCCATACTTCAAAAATTCACCAATGTGGTTAATCCCGGCAATGATTTTCCGCTTAATCGTTTCATCTCCCGGAATAGTGCCGCCTCCGAAGCCATTGGATATGGCAAATCGCTGATGATGTGGCATATGCTCAGGCTAAAAGTGGGTGATGAGGCTTTTAAAAAGAGTTTTGTCCATTTTTACAATGAGTTCAGGTTTAGAGTTGCTTCTTTTCAGGACATTCAAAAATCGTTTGAATTGGTTACCCAAAAAGATTTACAGACATTTTTTACCCAATGGCTTACCCGCACCGGTGCACCTGAGATAGGAATAAAAGAGGCAACTTTTATTAAAGACAACCCAGATTACAAGGTTTCATTAACACTTGAACAAAAACAATCCGTTGACCCATTCAATGTGGATATCCCTGTTGGGATTGCTACTAAAAATGGGGTAAAAACTTTTGTGGTTAATATGACAAAAAAGATTCAAAAATTTGAGTTTATGCTTTTGGATGAGCCTTTAAAACTGGAGGTGGATCCACAATACGATGTCTTCAGAATTATGGATCCTCTGGAAGTACCCCCTACCTGGTCTAAAATACTGGCAAGCAGGGATAATTTGGTTGTTTTACCTTCCAAAGCCGGCCCAGACAAACAATCCATATATAGCGATTTTATTGAGCGATGGAATACAATGAACCCAAATCAGTTTGATATTGTTTTCGACAATGAAGTAACAGATTTGCCAAAAAATAAAACTGTCTGGATTATTGGTTTTGAAAACAGGTTTGCAGAGGCAATTCAAGCAACCATCTCAAAAAATAAATCTTCTATTTTGGGCGACTCGGTTATTTTCGACCATCGAAACTTTCCAAAAACAAACCACAGCTTTGTTTTTACAGTATTTAATCCTCAAAACAGCAATTTCAGCATGGCCTTTATTGCCATCGACAATAAAGATGCTATTGAGGGATTGGTAAGGAAACTTCCTCACTACGGTAAGTATAGCTACCTGGGTTTTGAAGGTGCTGAGCCGGCTAATGTTGCCAAAGGAGAGTGGCCTGTTTCCGGTTCTCCTTTGATAAAGCTTTTTTCTGGAGGTGCTACTGATCTTTCTACGGTTGAAAAAAGAACCGCGCTGGCCACTTTCGACCCTTTGTTTTCCGAAAAAAAGATGATGGATCATATAGATTATCTGGCCTCTGAGGCATTGAAGGGCCGTGGCCTGGGAACTCCGGAACTGGATTCTGCTGCTAACTATATAGCCCGTAAATTTAAAATTTATGGTTTAGCTCCTCTTGAAAATAGTTATTTTCAGGAGTTTTCCCATACTTTTTCTGATAAGGACAAAATGAGGATGAAGAATGTAATAGGAGTCATCCAGGGTACTGATAAGGACCTAATGAACCATCCGGTTGTAGTCTCCGCACATTATGACCACCTTGGTATGGGATGGCCCGATGCACATAAAGGAGATGAAGGCAAGATCCATTATGGAGCTGATGACAATGCCAGCGGGGTTTCTATATTGCTGGAACTGGCCAGAACAATGGGCACCTCAGTTAAACCAAAGCGTACAATAGTTTTTGTTGCTTTTACGGGTGAAGAAGCCGGTTTAATTGGTTCACGGTATTTTATTGGTCAGGCCAAAAATTATTTTCCCGGAGAAATCATAGCCAATATTAACCTGGATACGGATGGCTCCTTATTCGATAAAAAATTAATGGTACTTAATGGCAATTCTGCCAAAGAGTGGAAATTTATTTTTATGGGTACCGATTATACTACCGGCATTAAATCTGAAGTCATTCAACAGGAACTGGATGCCAGTGACCAGGTTGCCTTTATTGAAAAAGGAATACCTGGGGTACAATTGTTTACCGGCGCCACTGCGAATTACCATCGCCCAACCGATACAAAGGAAAAAATTGATGGTAAAGGCCTGGTCAAAGTAGCTACGGTTACCAAAGAGGTACTGCTGTATCTTGCTGATAGGGATACACCCCTGACTTTTACAGGACAGGCATCAGAAGCGGGCAGTACCTCTGCCTCAGAACAACCAACCCGGCGTGAAGCTTCTACCGGCTCTGTTCCTGACTTTTCTTTCACAGGCAAAGGGGTTAAGATATCTTCAGTGATGGAAGGTTCAGCAGGTGAAAAAGCAGGATTGAAAGCCGGTGATATCATCATTGCTCTTAATGGCAATGATCTTGACGACTTAAAGGCATACTCCAACACCCTTAAGCTGCATAATCCCGGTGATGTGGTAGAGTTAAAAATAGTACGTAACGGAAAGACGGAAATTATCCCGATTACCCTGGGAGCAAGATAATTGGTTCGGTTAACTGGTAATATTCTTTTGCCGCCCATCGCCAAGGATTGTACATTTTTCAAATATGCGCTTATACTTACACTAAAAGCATCAACAGCATGGCAAGCATATGACTCCACAAAATTTATTAAAGGCTCTCGTTTTGGCTGTGCTCACAGTAAACAGCAGCGTTGCTTTTAGCAACAACAGTCACACACCGGAAAATCTGATTAAAAGAGACAGCACGATGAAAATTCAGCATTATACAGAAGTAGTGGACAACTACATTCGTTTTTTAAACGAAAAGAATCTGGAAGGCATACTGTCGTTATTCGCTGACAATGGCAGTGTTGAAGATCCGGTAGGCAGTAAAATAATATCCGGCAAAGCCGGTTTGCGGGAATTTTATTCCGGTGCGGTGAATATTGATCTGAAACTCAAGCGTACCGGCCCGGTGCGTGTGGCCGGTATGGAAGCCGCATTTCCTTTTCAGTTGCTGATGGAAGTGAACAGCATACCTACAATAACTGACATTATTGATGTATTCCGCTTTGATGAGGAAGGTAAAATTGTCCAGATGCGCGCCTTTTGGGGCCCTGTTAACCAAAGGCAGGCGACGGAGTAATCTTAATCACCTTAGGAGGTATGCTCAAACCGTAAAAAAGTATCTAAAATTTCTTGCCGAAAAATCCCGAAATATCGAAATAAATATTTTTCTTTTCACCGGAAGGCAATCCGATGGTTAAAACATCGTAATGCTTCCCTTTATGATTAGTCAAAATCTGCGCTTCTATCTGACTATCAGGATAGTTATTTCTTATCCATTCATACTCGGAATTAATAGATTTAGCGATTATGGCTGTTTCAAATGTTAAACCATCCCTTTCTGAACCACTAATCTTTTTCGCTGTTGAACAAGACACAAACATTAGTGCCGATAATAAAACCATTGAAAAAAACGCTGAAATGTGTTTCATAAAAAATTCGCTATTATTGATGTTATTTGACAACAGGGCCACCATCCCGCCATACAGATTGTTTCACCGGCCTGAATAAAACAGTCATTGACACCAAAATCTATGCGTAATCGCCCTCAAGGTATTTTCCCTTACCTCAATTATTATCTGATTTTTCACCGCCTCTTGCTGAAGCAAAATTTGTCATTAAAGCCAGATTATCAGTAACAGCGTATGCCGCCTGGACCTCAGTTGTAGAAATTTATTGTTCTCCACCAACTGCTATGCTTCCATGAAATTCATTTTTTTCTTTAAACAATGGAACATTCTGAGCATTCGGGATATAATAATAATGAGTACAGCTAATGTAACTAAGCGCAATAAGGAGCATTAAAACAATGGAAGTCTTTTCATTGGAGATAAATATTAATATAAAATAATGCTCATTGCTGAAAATTTGATCCTGTCTTTAAAGCAAATATAGACTTAAAGTTTCAATATTCAACTTGATTTATATTTTCCCAAAAAATATTACAGCGTTTTTCAGACAACACCTTGTCAACCTTAGATGTCAGTTACAATCTCTGCCGGTTTGAAAAGCCAGACTCTTAATATGACTGAGACGTGCTTTCCGGGCAAGAATTAAGCCATAGCCTGGTTACATTTTATTGATCTTCATAAAATCCTTTACGATTGGTTCTGCTTTTTCAAAGTCAGTGTCCAAAATATATAAATCGACCGAATACGGTGTTCCTGTCGAGAATCCTCTGAAATTAGATTGCTCATATTCATTGATAATTTCTGTCGGTATTACTTCCTTTTCCAATTCAGAACTGAGCAGATTTACTGTTATTTCTGATCCTGCGAACACCCGGATTAATTTATTTTTTGTTTCCATTTCACCAGATTTAGATATTTAACAATTTTCCATATATTAAACTTCAATGTCTGCTTTTTGTTGAAAGAGTGAATCATAAAACATAAAAAAATATAAATGAAAACTAAACCCATATATTACTCACTGTTAGAACTGGCAACCGTGTCAGCCGGATCTTCGGCCAGGGAATCATTTAACCATGCGCTTGATCTGGCCAAAAAAGCCGAAAAGGATGGCTACAAGCGGATTTGGCTGGCTGAGCACCACAATATGCTCAGCATTGCAAGTTCAGCAACTGCTGTACTTATCGGTCACATTGCGGCAGGAACTGATCATATCCGGGTAGGTTCAGGCGGAATTATGCTTCCAAATCATTCCCCATTAATTGTTGCAGAACAATTTGCCACACTGGCATCACTTTATCCCGACCGCATAGACCTTGGATTAGGCCGTGCTCCGGGTACCGATCAGGTTACGGCCCACGCTATCCGATCTGACCGGATGCATTCAGTGTTCCAGTTCCCGGAAGAGGTAGCGCAAATCCAGACTTATTTCTCAACCGGGAATGCAACTGCCAAAGTTCGTGTACCCTTTGCCGAAGGGTTAAAGGTGCCGCTTTATATTCTGGGATCGAGCACCGATAGTGCGCATGTTGCTGCTGAAAAAGGTCTTCCCTATGCTTTTGCCAGTCATTTTGCTCCGGCGCAGCTTCATCAGGCATTCGCAATTTATTCTCAAAAGTTCAAACCTTCTCATCAATCAAAAGTTCCGTATAAAATAGGTGGAATAAATGTGATTGCAGCAGAAACCAATGAAATGGCTGCCGAATTGGCCACTTCCCTTCTGCAGCTAATGATCAGCGTTATTTCGGGCAAACCGGACTATGTGCAGCCTCCGGCAGCTGTCAGCGAATATATAAAATCGCTTTTTTCTCATCCCGCTCTCGATGCTATGATGCGCTATACCTTTATTGGAGACAAAGCCACCGTAAAACAAAAAACCGAAGAATTCCTTAAAGCGACCGATGTAGATGAAATCATGGTAGTATCCCACATCTATGATCACCATGACCGGCTTAAATCATATCATATTTTTGCAGAAATTATGCAGGAGATCAATCGCGAAAGAGCTGACAGAAATTAGACCGGTATTCTCAAAGGAATACACGGGTTGTTTTAATCTGATGCCTGCATCAGCAGGTGTATTTCGTCGGAAGTCAATACTATTTTCATTGCTTGGGCAAAGGCGTTTAACTGTTCCCGTGAGGTAGCACTTGCAATGGGTGCTGTAACCAATGGATTTTGAATAAGCCACCTCAGTGAAACCGCCGCCTGCGATACTCTTCTTTCGCGGGCAATTTGATCGAGGGCATTGAGTATTCTTTGGCCTCTATTATTTAAGTACTTTTTCATCGCCCCGCCACGCACACTTTTGATAAAATCATGCTCAGATCGGTATTTGCCCGAAAGGAAACCACTGGCCAGTGAATAATATGTAATCACACCGAGACCATATTCTTTACAGATTGGCCCTACGCCCTCTTCAAATTCGTTGCGGTCGTAGAGATTATATCCTGGCTGAAACACTTCGTAGCGTGGCAAATGGTGTTCTTTTGAAGCATTTAGCGAAGCTTTTAACCGTTCAGGAGTGAGATTGGATGCTCCAATATACCGTATTTTACCGCCTAAAATCAATTTCTGATATGCTTCCAGGGTTTCTTCAACCGGTGTTTTGTTATCGTCCCAGTGGGTAAAATACAAATCGATCTGGTCAATTTGCAACCGGCGCAACGAGGTTTCGACCTGCTTTAAGATATAGTTTGCTGAAACGTTCTTTTCACCAGTTCCCATACTGCCGCCTACTTTTGTAATTATTGTCATCCCATCCCGGTTTCCACGTTCTTTCATCCATTTTCCGATAATGGTTTCTGATTCGCCTCCGACATTACCGGGAGCCCAATGCGAATATATATCGGCTGTATCGATTGTGTCAATTCCAAGTTCAAGTGCAGCATCGAGAATCCCGAAAGATTCCTTTTCACTCAAAGTCCATCCAAAAACATTTCCACCTAAAACAATAGGGGAAATGCTGAGATCTGTATTTCCTGGTGTTACTTTATGCATAATATCAACATTTTTTATGATGAACATGAAAGAATGTATTTAGTTTAATCGGAAGGCCATTTAAGATTGTTCTTCTGTTTAGAAATTCTTCAAAAAACTACCTCCAGGAATCAATATAAAAATCAATCTTTAAAGTCAGCGTACTATCTGAGGATTCAATTTTTCTGCATAGCTTTGCAAACTCAATTTTTCAGGGCATTTATTCAATTCAAATACAACATTTTACCGATGACTTTTCTTCAAAATGAGCGGCTCTTTTCGCGGAAATGGTTTGTTTCATATTCTCTTATCATTATTGGTTCGTTTATTCTTGCCGCGGGGTTTGTATTTTTCATCAATCCATACAATATAGTTCCGGGTGGAGTATATGGTATTGGCATCGTAGTGCATCATCTTACGGTTGGGTTATTTTCGTTCTGGCCTACCGGTATCCCCATAGGTTTGTTTGGGTTGGTACTGAATATTCCACTCACCATAATCGGGATAAAAGTTCTGGGGCCACGGTTTGGGATAACCACTGTGATTGGATTTGTATTAACTTCTGTGTTTATGGATTTGCTTACCATGGTGGTGGGTGAAAACGATCCATTGGGCCTGGCCAACGAACTGCTGATGTCGTGTGTTTTTGGCGGTGTACTGATTGGATTCGGTCTGGGACTGATTTTCAAATCGAAAGCCTCTTCCGGCGGATCGGATATTGTGGCCATGATTATTGCCAAATACACCCGGCTGCCACTGGGACAGCTACTCATTTATGTAGATTCAGCAATTGTACTCTTTGGTTTACTGGTTTTCCGCGACTGGCGCATCCCCATGTATTCATGGATAGTCATTTTTATTACAGGTAAAGTAATCGACATAACCATGCAAGGCATCAGCTATGACAAAAGCCTTTTCATTATTTCTGATCATTTTGAAGAAATCAGGAACAAAATCATCAATGATCTGAATAGAGGTGGCACCTATATTCCCGGAAAAGGCATGTATAATAAGGAGGAAAAAACCATTATTTTCACGGTGCTGACCCGACGTGAACTGGCCATACTTGAGGAATACATTCATCAAATTGATCCGAAAGCTTTTGTTACTGTAACCGATGCCAATGAAATACTTGGCGAAGGTTTTAAATCGTTGCGTGATAAAATATCGGCCTGAATTATTTCGGCCTGAATATTAATGTGTTTTAATTAAGAATCTCCTGAAGTATGCCATTCATTACCAAAGAAAAATTATTTACCCGGCGCTGGTTTCTGGCTTATGGGTTTATCCTGATTGGTACCATGCTGGTGGCTACCGGATATGTCTTTTTTATTACACCATATAAAATCATACCTGGTGGTATATATGGTATTTCCATTGTAATACATTATCTTACCGGATGGCCATTGGGTCTCACAGCGCTGGCGTTTAACATTCCCCTTACCATTTTAGGTACCCGCATCCTTGGCCCACGATTTGGCACAAAAACAGTTGTTGGTTTTATTCTCACTTCGGTATTTGTGGATGTATTTTCTTTTTTTTCGGAATTCAAGCCTCTGGTAGATAGCGATCCCTTGCTTTCTTCCATTTTTGGAGGAGCAACCGTGGGCATAGGGGTAGGGTTAATTTTTAAAGCCCGGGCAACCTCAGGTGGAACGGATGTAGTCGCCATGATTCTTGCAAAGTTTACCCGAATGCCGCTGGGACAATTGATGATAATAGTAGATTCTTTGATTGTTTTGATTGGTTTTGTAGCTTTTCGTGACTGGCACATTCCCTTGTATTCCTGGATTACCATCTTTGTGATGGGTAAAACGATAGATGCTGTACTTCAAGGTGTTTCTTATGAAAAAACAATTTTCATCGTCTCGGAACAACATGCAGCCATTCGTGATAAAATCATCAACGATCTGCACCGGGGTGGCACCTTCCTCTCGGGGGAAGGCATGTACAATGGCAGTAAGAAGAAAGTAATTTTCACAGTGGTAAACCGCCGGGAACTTGCCATGCTTGAAGAATTTATCAACAAAATAGATCCAAAAGCATTTGTCACTGTAATGGATGCGAGTGAAATTCTCGGACAAGGATTTAAATCGCTCGAAGATAAATTGGAAGATTAGACGGCATTTCAGATTGCGGATTGAAGATTGCGGATTTGATGATGTGCGGATTTGCAGATTGCAGATTACCGATCACTGATTACCGATCACTGATCACTGATTACAGATCACTGATTACAGATCACAGATTACAGATCACAGATTAATAAAATCACGCAGGGACGCAAAGACGCAGAGAATCGCTTTGATTTTGTGGTTTCATCCGGATTTGCAGATTGCAGATTACCAATCACTGATTACCGATCACTGATCACTGATTACAGATCACAGATTAATAAAATCACGCAGGGACGCAAAGACGCAGAGAATCGCTTTGATTTTGTGGTTTCATCCGGATTTGCAGATTGCAGATTACCGATCACTGATCACCGATCACCGATCACTGATTACAGATCACTGATTAAAAAAATCACGCAGGAACGCAAAGACGCAGAGAATCGCTTTGATTTTGTGGTTTCATCCGGATTTGCAGATTGCACATTACCAATCACTGATCACCAATCACCAATTACCAATTAAAACGCAAAATGAAAAATCACAAATGATTTGTTTAATTTTGAGCCCCGCTATCTCTAATGATGGCTTTAATAAATCAACCTTATGAGTGAAAAAGTATTTAGTATAGAATCATATAGTCCATTGGAACTGTTTGGGATTGGTGACCGTAATCTTAACATTATGAAGGAGTGTTTCCCCAAGTTGAAAATTATTGCGCGGGGAGAGTTCATTAAAACCATTGGAGATGCGGAAGAAGTTGAACGGTTTTCAACCTTTTTTGACCTTGTTTTAATGCATTATGAACGTTTTGGCACACTTAATCCATCTGACATAAAACAACTTGCAGAACCGGGCGGAGCCGACACCATTATAAAAAGTACACCACCCGATGTTTTGGTTCATGGACGGGGAGGTATGCTTATTAAGGCACGAACGCCAAATCAGGTGAAAATAGTTGAAAGTGTAGGGAAAAACGATATGGTTTTTGCCATAGGGCCGGCTGGTACAGGCAAAACATATACTGCTGTGGCATTGGCTGTACGGGCACTAAAAAACCGGGAAGTCAAACGAATTATCCTCACCCGGCCTGCCGTAGAAGCCGGTGAAAATTTAGGCTTTTTGCCCGGTGATATGAAAGAAAAACTTGACCCATACATGCAGCCGCTATATGACGCATTACGTGATATGCTGCCTCCCCAAAAGCTCCTCACCTATCTGGAAGATGGAACCATTGAAATTGCGCCCCTGGCTTTTATGCGCGGTCGCACCCTCGATCATGTATTTGCTATTTTGGACGAAGCACAGAATGCAACAAATAGCCAGCTTAAAATGTTTCTCACACGTATGGGTAGATCCGCCAAGTTTTTTATTACCGGCGACATTACGCAGATCGACCTGCCACGCAATCAACATTCAGGATTGGCACAAGCTTCCAAAATTTTAAAAAATATCCCGGGAATTGATTTTATTATGCTTGATGAAACTGATGTAATCCGCCATAAGCTGGTTACAAAGATTATTAAAGCCTATGAGGGGGAGGAATGACCCACAATGACTACATGACTGATTGAGTGATGAGTGGTGATTAGTTAGTTACTATTTACTATTCACTGTTTACTATTTATTTGAAGAGGAAAGGCCAGCATTACCCATTTGAAAAGATGCCGTAAATGGATAAATAATTTCAGCTCTACCACATCAGTCAGGTTTGTAACCTTACCGGCAGATGCTTATGAGGAAGCAGAATAATTATCACAAAAAAGGACGATTTCCATCAAGACACTAAATAAAAATGCCCACAACACATAAAAGTATTGGGGCATTTTTATTTAAAGAACGAAATTATCTCTTAATTTACCACAAGTCGCTGTGAAATACTTCCTTTCGGACTGCTGATGCGCATTACATATACGCCTGGATTGAGTTTACCAAATTGCAGGGTGCGGTCAATAAATCCTGCGTTCAGATGAGCAGATTCATTGTATACCCGCTGGCCCATCATATTGAATATACCAAACTCAACATTGGCTCCTTCATCCAGGCTAAATTTAAGATTGGCATATTCTGATGCCGGATTTGGAAATATGGCCAGATTCCCGGCAAATTCCTGCGTCTGGCTGGAGACATTCAGGGTATAATAATCGGCTTCAAATCCTGCGCCAGTGTTGTATCCATTGCTACTGAATATAATCATCATTTTCCCTGTTGCAGATACCACTGATGGTGGTAATGTTGAACCGGTAAAATCACCCAAAACCTGATAATCCGGGATGGAAAAAATCTTAATAAAATCCACATTCTCTTCCAGGTCGAACTCGGTAAATACCAGCGTAAGTTCATTGGCCAATGCTCCGGGATCGATTTTCCATTTACACATGGTGTTGTTGTTGTAATTTTTAGGTCCGCTTCCATCAGAGATATGGCCATCAGGATCGGTATAAGTGGTGGTAGAACTGGTACAAAAAGCAGGATAAGTGGAGCTGAAAGCAGCAACAAATCCCTGTCCATTTTCTGTTTCATCAGTAATTAATTCAACAAAGAGCATGCTACCAGAACTGTTAACAACAGCACTATTATCCGTACTATTATAAGAAGCAATCAACGGGGCAGAAGCATCAAAGCCATCGTAAATATTTACCACATCCCCTGAACCCAGTTCAAACCTATCAAAAGTCACCTGAATGTCCAATACAGAATCGGTGGGATGAATAAGCCAGGTACAGTGGCTGTTTGATTCATAATTCGCCAATGGCCCGCTGTTGTCTTCAAAACTACCCCGGGAGGATGTTATTACGTGGTTATTGCATCCATAAGGATAATAAGCAGGATCGGGAAAGAAGTTACGCACCATTGCCTGATTGCTGCTGAAGCCATATACGTCACTTAAAGTATAAAAACCATTGCCACTTCCTCCCCAGCCAAAATTGAAGTGAAATAAATTGCCCGAAGAGGTATTTTGATAGCCATCAAGCACAAAAGCATGGCCACCACTGCTGTTGCGTCCTGAATAGTAAAGCGGCTGCAGGTTATCCATGCTGGTTATGATGTGATTTTCCCAGGTAGCATTGGTATAGTAATATTTATACATATGCTGGGCTGAGCTGGAATAACCAAAGTATGTTTTAATGGCATCGGGCACCTGTTCGCTGTATGCACCTGAACCGTCGGGGCTGTATCCCATATTCATACTAACCCCGCACTGATATTGAAGTTCAGCAATTGCATTAATCGCCTGTCCGCTATTACTGTTGATGTTTTTGGTCATGGCATCCCAGTCATACCAGGTTTCGCCAAAATTAGCTGAGATGTTTCCATAAGGATCCAGATAATAATTGTGGCTTCCGGTACCATGTTCAGGATATCTGTAATAATGCATAATCATGGCCATGGCTGTAGCCACACAACCTGCATAAACGCGGCCGCCAGGACCGGCGGGATCCAAAGGACAATAGGCATTGTATGGGTAATCCTGGTTCCAGGTGGAGAGAATAAGCGGTTCTATACTGCGGTTTCCGCCCGGAGCATACTGAACTGTAACAGGTTGACTGAGATCTGCCCAGTACTGTACTACGTCAGCCTTCGGTGATACCCGGTTTTCACGCAGAAAGTCAATCTGTTCTATATATTCATATAAAAAACTGCCAAAATCAGAACCCTCATAATGAACAGGAAAATTTCCCTGATCCGAATATCCAATGATGGGTGTGTAACCATCATCCCCTGATACAATCACAAAACCACCATTGTTGACATCAAAAGCATAGAAAGCCGGTAGTTCATTTGATCTGCCCTCAGAAGCAAGTACCAGTTCAATATCGTTATGGTTCACCAATATACCTTGTTGCACCATACGTTCGTAATAAAAATTTTGCGCCACAGTTAAAGCCCGATCCGGATAAACCACTTCGGCCTTAATATTAGTTATAACACTGAATAGCAATGCTATAGAAACAAAGAAAGAAAAATTTTTATGCATATTTTTATTTTTAGTAGGCTAAAAAAGAAAAAAGTTCCCGTCCAGAGAGGTCGGGAACACTTTTTGTTTTCGGGTTAAAATCACCTGATAATTATGCGTTGATTAAATCTCTGTTTTCCATCAGTAGCTGACAGCAAATAGATGCCCGCCGGAAGATGTGAAAGGTTCAATATTTCTTCGAATGAAGATGAGCCTGAGCTAAACCTTTGACTAAAGACTGTATTACCGAGCAATGACACTACCTTCATGGTAACATCGCCCACAAGCATATCGGAAGAAACAGTAAACAGTCCATCTGAAGGATTGGGATATACATTCAAAGAGACCGTCTTAGCCACTAAAGGTTTCGCTGAAGTAGTATTGGTAATAACAATGTTGTCAATAAAAACATTGTCACCGTCACCCTGTGATTGATTGGAAAAACGGGTGGCAGTCTGAAGAGTCAGATCAAAAATGGTTCCTGCATAGGCTGAGAGATCGAAGGTTAGGCGTTGCCATTCATCATCACCTGCTGTTACCGGATTAAAGTCCATAACGCCATTTACATCCGGCACCTGCTCACCATTGGCCGTAACCCTGAACCATGAAAAACGCGGGCCAATGCTATGGGTCTGTCTTAAATCAAGAGATAAGGCTACATTGTCCATTCCACGGGCATCTACACCACACATTTGAACTTCACCATGGAATGCGCGATTATCGCCCCAGGCCTGAGCGGGAGTGCCTGATGTAGCGCTGCCTTTCCAACCAACAGGTAGTGGATCACCATGAAAGTGAATACCAAAATCACTGTTATTGGCCGCATAAGAATCTATGTGTGATTGTGATTTTATAGTATCCCAAATAATGAAATATCCGGCAGTACCATCTTCCATATCAACGGAATATGTCGGCACAGCACCCTGAACTTCTACAAAATCGGTAAAAGTTTCTGAACTTGTTCCATTATTGTTGGTGGCTGTCAGACTAATGGTATAAAAACCAGTATTGTTAAACATAACTACCGGATTCTGACTGCTGGCTGAAGTTCCATCTACATATTCATAAGTATCGGGTGCAATGGCCCATTCCCAATTGCTTGGTCCATACAATGAGGAGTCATTTATAACCACATGGCTACCGATACAAGGATTGGAATCGCTGGCGGCAATAAATATAACCGGCTCAGGGATGGCAGTTACGCGGATATAATCGTTTAGTTCGAGCAAACTGGTACCAAAGGCATTGGTAATACTCAAAGAAACATCAAAAGTACCCACCGTTGGGTAGGTTACTGTTGGATTTTTTTCTGTAGAAGTTGCAGGATTACCCCCCTGGAAAGTCCACTGCCATGAAGCAGGAACACCCGTGCTAAGGTCAGTAAAATCGATGGTAGTGCCTGGCATGATAATAGTTACCGGTGTTGAAAAATCAGCAGTAGGTTCATAAGGCGTATTTAAAACTGCCTGATAAGCATTAATACGGCCGGCACCAAGTTTACCAATATAGTCCGGATTCATTTCATCAATCGTATCGGCAGTGGATTTCATAACTTCTTCCACCTGTTCAGGTGTCAGGTCAGGATTAACCGACAAGATAAGGCCTGCCAGACCGGCAGCTACCGGAGATGCCATAGAAGTACCCGCCATTATATCGTAATAACCATAGGTTGACTGGTTGAAGGTAGTACTGAGCAAGCCGTCGGGCCCCGAAACATTATAGCCTCCGGGTGCAGCTACATCGACTGTGGTACCAAAGTTTGAGAAATCGGTTTTACGATCATCTGAATCAATGGAAGCAACTGAAATCACATTATTATAGGCTGACGGATAATGAGCTGAGCTTACGTTTGAGTTTCCGGCTGCAGCCACCAAAACAATACCCATGTTATGAACAGAGTTAATGATATTCTGATTGGTAGCCGAATAACCAGGACCACCCCATGACATGTTAATAACATTGGCTCCGTTATTGGCTGCCCACTGAACACCGGCATAACCATATACGCCTTCAGGATTTGAATTATTGGCAGCCTTAACTGCAATAATGCTTACATTATAACCAATGGATGCGATACCTATACCATTGTCGCTCATGCCTGCAGCAAGTCCTGCACAGTGGGTGCCATGTGACCAGTCATATGGATCGCCACTTGAAGGCGGATTTGCATTATTCGTATTATAATAGGTGTCACGTTGCAATACCACTTTATCAGCCAAATCGGGATGGTCTACCCACACCGCATTGTCAACAATTGCGACCCTTATATCTGAAGAGCCTTTGTGGATATCCCACGCCTCTGCTGCCATAATGCGATCGAGGTGCCATTTCCAGTTCTTGGGACCGTTATACATATTGTATAATGAATCATTGGGAACATAACCAATGTAGTCCATGGGCACCTGCTCCACATATTCCAGTTCCTGTTCCAGTGAAAGTTTCTGAAGTACCTGATGGATTTCGGCAAAATTTTCAATCTCAAGCATGAAAGTACGCATCAGTTTATCATCATTATTCAAATCGAAAGGACGCACCAATGATTTAAGCCGGAATTGCTGACCCAGTTTCTGAATAAAAGGTATGGCATCCAGGGCCACTGAATTATCGCCCCGAACTGAAAAATTGAGTGATGCATTATCTTTAAACTTAAAATAAAGCCTGCCATCCTGGTAATCACGCTGAAAAGTTTGTGCCCATCCAGAGAAGGTGAAGACTAATAAAGTAAACGATAAAAGCGCCAGTTTACCAAAAGAGTAGAAATTTGTTTTCATATTATTCGTTTGTGTTTCAAAATATTTTTCTGGAAAATTCAATTGGTTCAGGTAAAGAATCAAAAAAAAACCACACCAACTCCGCATGAGCGTTTTTATTTTGCGCCCATCATTGAATTACAAGCGATTAACTAAAGTAATTGTGCCTGAAGAATTGGAAAGGCCAAAATTAATAAAAATTATGAAACGGTTGTTTTAAATTTTAAAATTAATCTTCGGGGAAACATATGGGGGTGGTTTTAGATGAAGGTATATTTTTCCCCTGCAAAATCCTCACTGTGTGCCGGGAAATGCCTACATTTGCAGCGGATTAACTCTGGATTCTCTAAAATATTCAACCCATGCAACATTCAGCCAAACTATTGGTAATCAATATTAAAACTCTGGCAGGAGTGGATGACGGCACTCTTTTAATGAGGGCAGGTAAGCAACAAAATATACTCGGCAGAATTGACGATGCCTATTTATTGATCTCCGGCAGTCTCATTGAAGCCTTTGGGGAAATGAGAGATCTGGATAAAACTTTATACGACATTCCCGGATTAAAAGTAATTGATGCCCGTGGACGCATGATTTTCCCATCATTTTGTGATTCACATACGCATCTGGTTTATGCCGGCAGCCGCGAAATTGAGTATGTAGATAAAATCAAAGGCTTGTCTTATGAAGAGATTGCCCGGCGGGGCGGTGGCATACTGAACTCTGCCAGACTCCTGGCAGAAACCTCAGAAGAAATACTGATAGAAAGTGCACTTGAACGGCTGAATGAAATCACATTTTTGGGAACCGGCGCCGTTGAAATAAAAAGTGGTTATGGCCTGGATACAGAAAATGAACTTAAAATGCTCAGGGTTATACAAAGGCTGCGCCAGCTTAGCCCTTTAACCATAAAATCTACTTTCCTGGGCGCCCATGCCGTGCCAGCGGATTACAAAAACAATCAGGGTGCATACGTGGATCTTATTATCAATGAAATGATTCCCCGGGTGGCAGCAGACAATCTTGCCGACTTTATTGATGTATTCTGTGATCGTGGATTTTTTACCACCGATGAAACAGAACGCATCTTAATGGCAGGCATCAAATATGGGCTTAAACCTAAAATCCATGCCAATGAACTCGACTATTCAGGGGGTATCCAGGTAGGTGCTAAATATGATGCCCTGTCGGTAGACCATCTGGAGTTTACAGGCGACGAAGAAATTGAAGCCCTGCTGGGTTCAGAAACCATGCCTACCCTATTGCCCGGTGCTGCCTTCTTTTTAAATATGGTGCTGGCTCCGGCACGCAAAATGATCGATGCAGGATTACCTCTTGCGTTAGCCAGTGATTTTAACCCCGGAAGTTCTCCTTCAGGAAACATGCAGCTTATCCTTTCTATGGGTAGTATCATGTTCAGGCTCACCCCCGAGGAAGCCATAAATGCCTGCACCATCAACGGCGCCTATGCCATGGGACTAAGTGACCAGTATGGCAGTATTGCTGCTGGAAAAAAAGCCAACTTTTTTATTACCAAACCTATACCCAGCATTGAATATATGCCATACGCCTTTGGAAGCAATAAAATAGATTCAGTTTTTCTGAACGGGCAACAAATTGGCACTCCATAAACAGCTGATTTCAGCAAAACATTCCAAAAAATAATAAACCCATTAAATATTATGAAGCAGATTATTGAATGTGTGCCTAATTTCAGTGAAGGGCGCGACATGAACATCATCAAAGAGATAACCGATGAAATTAAAACCGTTGAGGGTGTTCAATTGCTTGATGTTGATCCCGGTGCTGCCACCAATCGCACGGTAGTAACTATAGCCGGAGAACCAGCCCAGGTAGTTGAAGCCGCCTTCAGGGCTGTTAAAAAAGCCAGTCAGATTATTGATATGAGCAAGCATATCGGAGCCCATCCCCGCTTTGGTGCAACCGACGTATGTCCTCTGGTTCCTGTGGCCAATATCAGTATGGAAGAAACCGTAAAATATGCCCGCCAACTGGCCGAACGTATCGGAACAGAGCTGGAAATCCCTGTATATTGTTACGAAGAGGCTGCCTTCATACCTGAACGCAGGAATCTGGCCAATTGCCGGTCAGGAGAATATGAAGGTTTACCGAAGAAACTCAGTAGCCCCGAATGGAAACCTGATTTCGGCCCTTCGCGTTTTATTTCGCGTACAGGCGCCATTGCCGTGGGAGCACGTGACTTTCTGGTTGCCTATAACATTAACCTCAACACCACTTCTACCCGACGGGCAAATGCTGTTGCCTTTGACATAAGAGAAAAAGGGCGGCCAATGCGGGAGGGCAATCCCATTACCGGAAAAATAGTTAAAGATGAGCACGGAAACCCCAGAAATATCCCCGGCTCACTCAAGGCCTGCAAAGCCATAGGCTGGTTTATTGAAGAGTATGGCATCGCACAGGTTTCTATCAATCTCACCAACATTAGCATCACCCCTGTGCATATTGCCTTTGAAGAAGCTATGAACAAGGCTGCTGAGCGTGGTATGCGGGTAAGCGGGTCTGAGCTCGTTGGGCTGGCTCCTCTAAAGGTTTTCACCGATGCAGGTAAGTATTTCTTACGCAAACAGCATCGATCAACCGGCGTTTCGGATGCCGAACTGATAAAAATTGCTGTCAAATCGTTGGGTCTTGATGATTTAAAGCCCTTCCACCCCGATGAAAAAATTATTGAATATGTGCTTAATAAAAATCAGGCACCAAAACTTATTGACCTAAGCTGTAAAAGCTTCGCCGAAGAAACCGCCTCAGAGTCTCCCGCACCCGGTGGAGGCTCTATTTCGGCATACATGGGTGTGCTTGCAGCTTCACTGGGTACAATGGTAGCTAACCTTTCGGCACACAAGCCCGGTTGGGATGAGCGCTGGGAAGAATTTTCAGACTGGGCTGAAAAAGGGCAGCAGCTTAAAACAGAACTACTCAATCTTGTCGACGAAGATACCCAGGCTTTTAACCGGATTATGGATGCTTTCGGTATGCCCAAATCAAGTGACCAAGAGAAGCAGGCACGTACCGAAGCCATTCAGCAGGCTACCCGGTATGCCATTGAAATTCCCTTTAAAATAATGAAGGTAAGTATTAAAACCTTTGAACTGCTGCTGGCAATGGTAGAAAACGGTAACCCTAACTCTGTAACAGATGCAGGTGTAGGCGCTCTGGCTGCGCGGTCTGCCGTCAGAGGTGCCTATCTCAATGTTAGAATTAATGGTGCAGGCCTAAACGATAAAGCTTTTGTTGAATCAGTTATCGCTGAAGGAAAAGATATCGAACAACAGGCCATTGCTGCGGAGGAAAACATTATTAAACTGGTAAATCAGAAAATAAACCAATAAAAGTGCTTTTCATGGGATAACCATAAACCCATTCCTGAAAATACTGACTGTTGACCATGACACAACACGAACTTTTAACCACAGCTCTGCTTTATATTACGTCATACTTTGCCATCATAAACCCACTTGGTGTAATGCCGGTATTTATGACGATGACCAGCAGCCTGAATGAGAAAGAACGAAAACGCACTGCCATTAAAGCCGTTATCACTGCTTTTTTCATCCTGCTTATCTTTGCGCTGGGTGGACAATTGCTCTTCAAAGTCTTCGGCATATCAGTGAACAGTTTCAGAGTTGTGGGCGGTATCATCTTCTTTATTATGGGTTATGATATGCTTCAGGCAAAAGTGAGTAAAATGAAAATGGATGAAGACATGATCAAAAACTATGTTGACGACATTTCCATTACACCTCTTGCCATACCAATAATTGCAGGACCCGGTGCCATTACCAATTCTATTGTGTTGATGGAAGACAGTGATACCCTTGCATTAAAGATCATCCTGTTGGTTTCCATCATACTCATCCTGATGGTTACCTTAGCCATACTTCTGGGTTCAGGAAAACTGGTAAAAGTTCTGGGAGAAACCGGGAACAAAATCATGACCAAACTTATGGGACTGATTATGATGGTGATAGCTGTTGAATTTTTCTTTGCCGGGCTGAAACCCATCGTTCAAAACATGTTATTATCATGATGACAGCAGGTAATATTAATTTCGGCGAGGCGGTGAAAAGGTATCCGATTTGTTTTGATGAATTCAGTCTGCAGCCTGATCAGTTTTTCCGTGCAAGCAGACTTCATGGCATTATGCACACTTACCGGGTAATGATACATGTTTTAAACCTGGGCGTACTTTCTGGTTTTGAAAGCGAGGCAAGAACTGCATTTTTTGCTGCATATATTCACGATATGGCACGCAGGCACGATGGCTACTGCACCCGCCATGGCCGTGATGCCGTGGAAAATTATCTGGTTGAATATCACGACTTATTTAAACGAAACGGCGCTTCCGAAGCCAATCTGCAACAGATAGCTTATGCGGTTAGTCTGCATTCACTGCCTGATGTTCCTTCAATTTCTTCAACTGATGATGAATCACAAAAAGTTCTTTTTTTACTTAAAGATGCTGATGCACTCGACCGCATTCGCCTTGGTGAGAATGACCTGGATACCTCGTTTCTGCGATTAAAGGTAACTCATCAGTGCATTCCGTTCGCCAGCCAATTGTATTCCAGAACCAATCATCTGGCTTCAGTAAGTTTTTCGCAAATTATTGATATTGCTTCGCAAAGGGATACCTGAACAAACATAAGCTGACATGAAAACCAATTGTTAAAACAGTTGTTAATACTATACAATCCAATTTTATTTAAAATAACTCTCTTTTTCAAACAATGCCAAAACAAATTTACACGATAATCACCGGTTCCGGAAGTTACCTGCCTACCCGGCGGATAGCTAATACCGGATTTTCAAAAAACACTTTTTTTGAATCTTCAGGTGAACCCATAAATCTTCCTACTGCAGAAATTATTGAGAAGTTCAAAAACATTACCGGTATCCGTGAGCGCCGTTATGTTGAAGATAACCTGGTATGCTCCGACATTGCATTTATGGCTGCCGAAAAAGCCATTGCTGATGCCGGTCTTGATAAGGAATTGCTGGATTATATTATTGTGGCACATAATTTCGGTGATGTAAAAGCCGGTGACACACATATAGATACCGTACCTACCATTGCCTCAAGGGTTAAGCATAAGCTTGGAATCCGCAATCCGGAAACCATTGCATATGATTTGCCTTTTGGTTGTCCGGGATGGCTACAGGCAGTAATACATGCCAACTATTTTATTCGCTCGGGCGATGTCAAAAATATACTTGTCATTGGCTCTGAAACCCTTTCGCGCGTCAGCGATCCACACGATCGCGATAGCATGATTTATTCGGATGGTGCAGGTGCAGTTATACTTACCGCTGTGGAAAGTGACACGCCGGTAGGACTGCTATCGCATGTAGCCCGCACCGATGCAGTAGATCAGGCTTATTACCTAAAAATGGACAAGTCATATAAAACCGCAGAAGGCACCAATCTTTACCTGAAGATGAATGGACGGAAACTTTATGAATATGCCTTAAAGACAGTTCCTATGGCAATTAAAGCAGCCATTGATAAAAGCGGTGTAGCAATTGATGCCATCCAGCGCGTTCTCATTCATCAGGCCAACGAAAAAATGGACGACGCCATTGTGAGCCGTTTGTATGAGCTTTATGGACGTAAAGAAAGACCAGAATTCTCCATGCCAATGATTATATCGTGGCTGGGCAACAATTCGGTGGCAACCTTACCCATTCTTTATGATATGATCATTAAAGATCAGGTAAAAAATCACATTCTGAATCCAGGCGACCATTTTGTTTTTGCTTCGGTTGGTGCCGGCATGAATGTGAATGCAGCAGTATATAAGATGCAGGAAACCAACAACTAAAACTCTTTCAACCAGCCAAATCCACACGCACTGCTTTCTTTTTAAGCGGATGCCCCCTTATTTTTCGGAGCATTTTATGGCAAAACGGTCTTTTTACTGCTGCAAATGCCATGTGATCCATTACTTCTATCCGCCCTAATGCATCTGCTGGCAATTTACCTTTCTGTATCAGAAACCCGGCCACATCTCCTTTATTCACCTTATCCTTTTTCCCCAGGCTCAGATAAACCGTTTCCCATGGCGTGGGCTGAGGCAGATTAACTGATTCGGGTAACTGGATTAAAACGGGTGGTGGTTCGATAAATTCAGGAACTACATCATTTATGCCCAGCAACAACCATGCAGTGCCTGAAGCATGCATACGGGCAGTACGTCCGTTACGATGGGTTAAAACCGATGCTGTTGCAGGAATCTGATAATGAATTATATGCATTATTTCTGGCACATCGAGTCCACGTGAAGCCAGATCGGTGGTAATTAAAATGTGATGTGTTCCATTGCGGAAGCGGATGAGTGCCAGCTCCCGTTGCGCCTGATCCAGTCCCCCATGATAAATTCCATGAATGATGCCTTTGCCGTTTAACAGTTCACTGATACGTTCGACAGTATCGCGATGATTACAAAAAATAAGGCCAGGCTCATTACCCAGAGTACACAGCAAATGAAAAAGAAGTTGGAGTTTATCCTGATTTAAAGCACGCAGTGCTGAGAAGTTTAGCTTCAACGGGGGTGCAGATAGTGTAAAATCAAGCAAAAGAGGATTTTGTACACCTGTAAATTCCGGAATTTCATTCAGCATGGTGGCTGAAGTGAGCACCCGTGTTCTTAAATTATTTAGTTGAGCAATTATGAATTTCATCTCCGCAGCAAACCCCAGTTCCAGCGATTTGTCAAATTCATCAAGGATGAGTGCGCTAATAACGGCAGGGTCAAAGGTGTTTCGCTTCAGGTGATCGGCTATGCGCCCCGGGGTTCCCACAATAAGCGCCGGAGGTTCGGTAAGGTTGTTGCGTTCAATACGCATGGCATGCCCGCCATATGCAGTAATTACTTTATATCCCGTTTGCATTTTTTTAAACACCTCCCCTGTCTGTATGGCCAGTTCACGCGATGGCGCGATCACCATGGCCTGTACACCCGGCTGTCTGTCGTCAAGCATCCTGAGTAAAGGAAGCAGGAAACCCAGTGTTTTGCCACTCCCGGTGGGAGAAAGCAGTATTACATCTTTGCCCGGCTGTATGGCGTTTAATGCTGCTTCCTGCATGGGATTTAACTTAGTGATATCGAAATGTTTTAGTATCTGATCAATCATAAATTTGCTTTGGTGACAAAGGTAAATTTTATTTGCATGCCTTTCCGGTAAGGAAAATTTTTGCAAAAGCTAAAAAAAGCCCCCTGCAAATTCTTAATTTCGCAGGATGAAACCTTCCGGTCATTTTCATACCATCATCATAGGCGGTGGCCCTGCCGGGCTATTTGCGGCAGCACATCTCACCCGGGAAAAGGTACTGCTGATAGAGAAAAACAAAGTACCGGGCCGAAAACTGATGATATCGGGCAACGGTCAATGTAATTTCACCCACAGCGGAAAAATAGATGACTTTAACAGGCATTATGGCAGCAATTACTCTTTTCTGTCACACGCCCTGAATGGATATACCAACAAAAATGTTATTGATTTCTTTGAAGACCGCGGCATCAAGCTATTTATAGATAAAAACGGCAAAGTCTTCCCACACTCACTAAAGGCAGCGGACATATTGGATGCGCTACTGACAGAAATAAAAAAAAGGAATGTAGAACTGTCATACGGTAAAGCAGTTGTGAAGGTTCAGAAAGTAAAGAAGAAGTTCATTGTTTCAATGGATTGCCATACATACACCTGCAATCATTTGCTTATTGCCACTGGTGGATTGTCTTATCCCTCAACCGGCTCCGATGGGGATGGGTTTAAATTTGCCAGGGTTCTGGGGCATACCATTACCGCCACCCAACCTGCCTTATGTCCGGTGATTCCAAATGCCTATCCATTTTCTTCACTCTCAGGAATTTCATTGCGCGCAGCTAAGATATTCCTGTTCAGAAGAGGCACGCTTATACAAGAGCACCGGGGTGATGTGGGTTTTACCCATACCGGGCTTTCAGGTCCGGGTATTATAGATTTTTCGCGTTATATCATTCCGGGTGATGTGTTAAAAGTGAATCTTGCAGGAACATCACCAGAAAAACTGGAAACACATTTTCTGCAGCAAAGTCAGGCCGGGAATACTACACTCCTTTCCTTCCTACGACATCAATCCATGGTTAGAAATCTGGGCCTTGCTTTACTAAAATTAAATCAGCTCTCTCCGGAAAAACCGCTGGCCGAAGTTTCTAGAATGCAACGGAAAAAGCTGATAAATGATTGCTGTGCTTACCCTTTTGAGGTACAAAAACTGGCGGGATATAAAAAAGCTATGGCAACTGCCGGAGGGGTAGCCCTGAATGAGATCCATCCATCAACCATGGAGTCCAGGATTACCAGGCATCTATATTTTGCTGGTGAAGTGATGGATGTAGACGGAGATACGGGAGGATATAATATTCAGGCTGCATTTTCAACCGGCTGGCTTGCTGCGCAGAGCATCAATATCTCCCCCGACGAATAATTACAGTGAGGGATTTACTCAATCCCTGCAAAGTGTTTCATGAATTGTACCCGTTCGTAAACCGCCGGATTGTCTGATTTTTTAAAGCTCATCTTGCCATTAAAATCTGCTATGTCCTTAAACCCATGCTTTTCCATCCATTGTTTTAAACCTGAATTCATAGCATCAATCTGTTGAAAACCAACTTTATAAAGTGTAGATGCAACCTGCACTGCTTTGGCTCCAACAAGCAATTGTTTAATAAGTCCACTACTGTCGTGAACCCCGGTAGAAGCACAGATATCGCAATAGAGGCGGTCACTCAGCATTGCCACCCATCGCAATGACAGGGCAATTTCTTCGGGCGTACTGAACACATGCGAAGAAACTACCTTCATTGTGTCTATGTTGATATCAGGGGAATAAAAACGATTAAAAAGCACTATGCCGTTGGCTCCTGCCCAGGAAAGCTTTAACATCATTTTTGCCAGGCCTGAAAAATAATAGCTCACCTTAAGCGCAAGAGGGATTTTCACCTGTTTTTTGACTTCATCCAAAATATTGAAATAAAGTTTTTCATTTTCCTCTGCTCCATGCGAGGGATCGCTTGGAAGCACAAAAATATTAAGTTCAAGAGCATCGGCTCCGGCCTCTTCAATTTTACGCGCAAACACCGTCCACTCATCTGCACTAATGCAGTTGATACTGGCAATAATGGGAATATCCACCAATTGTTTCGCTTTGCGAATTAAATCAAGATATTCATTCAATCGGTGTTGCCGGCTATAATTACTGATATAATCCTCAGCTTCGGGGTAATAGTTACCAGGAATATCATGTGATGCCGTATGTGAAATTTCAAGTTGAATTTGTTCTTCAAATAAAGATTTAAGCACTACCGCTCCGGCACCCCGATGCGCAAATTCCTCTATATTTTTCAGAGAACTGGTTAATCCTGAGCTACCTACAATTAAAGGGCTTCTCAGTGAAAGACCCATATACTTAGTTTCAATATTCACCATCGGGCTCCGTTTTTTTAGTTAAATTACAGGTTCGAATATAAAGTTACACAAATTTAGTGATAGATTTTTGATCTGTAGCCCTCAAAAGCATAAATATTGAAAAAAATGTTTCTACATTTCCCGAACTGGATAAATGCTTAAAACTGACCTGCCAAAATAACCATAAAAACTTACATGGCAATGCTTAGCTTTCGGAAAAGAGCATCGTCCTGAATACTTTTTATGGCTTGCATCAGTTCGCGGTCTATTGGACTAATTACTTCAAAATAAGCACTAACATCAAACATATTGCGTGCTATCAGCCCCTTAATGATGGTTTTAATTTCCTTACCCGACCGTTCAATGCCTTCCTCATCACGGGGAACTTCATTTTTCTCAGCAAAGGCTAAAAAGTCTTCAAAAAGTTCGTCGGTAATGGTAAAATTCTTTTTAAAATCCGTTATAGTTGGATATTTGCGTTTAAGTTCAGCCCGGTGTTTATCCAGATAATCAATGGTATATTCATTGAGCAGACCTTTACGGAACAGATCGGAATAATATTTTGAGTTAGCCGCGGTGTCAATGGGAATAAACACATCGGGCATAATGCCTCCACCTCCGTAAACAATACGTTTTGAAGGGGTGTAATATTTAATGGAATCGGGAAATTTAATGCTGTCGGCCGAAACAAATTCACCATGTTCAAATCGTTTGAGGAGGTCTGCGTAATAATCCTCGGTTCCATTATCGTATGGTTTTTGAATGCAGCGTCCACTTGGGGTATAATAGCGCGCGGTGGTTAATCTGACTACACTGCTGTCGGGCAAATTAAAGGGGCGCTGAACCAATCCCTTACCGAACGACCGGCGACCAAGTATAAGACCCCGGTCCCAATCCTGAATGGCACCGGCTACAATTTCGCTGGCTGAAGCACTTCCCTCGTTTACCATTACAATGATGCGTCCCTGCTTAAATGAACCTCTAGATGTGGATTTGTAGTTGGTACGCGGGCTTCGCATGCCCTCCGTATATACGATAAGTTTATCGTTGTCAAGAAATTCGTCTGACAGATCAATGGCAACATCCAGATATCCGCCCGAATTATTACGAAGGTCGAGTATAAGGTCCTTCATACCGCTTTTGCGAAGTGTCTGAAGTGCCTGTTTTACTTCGGCGAGTGAAGTGCGCGCAAAGCGGGTAAGCTTTATGTAGCCAATGGTATCGCTAACCATAAAAGAAGCATCCACGCTATTGAGCGGAATTTTATCGCGCACAATGGTGTAATCAATGATGTCTTTTCGACCTTTACGCTTGATACCTACGGTAACCTTTGAATTTTTCGGCCCACGCAGACGTTCCATCACATAATTATTGGATATTTTCTTTCCGGTAGCATCTTCACCATTGATGGTGATGATTTTATCACCTGCCAGTATTCCCAGCTTGTCAGAAGGCCCTCCGGGCACGGCAGCAACCACCAGAATGGTATCATGAAACAGTTGAAATTGTATTCCGACACCTTCAAAATTACCCTGTAATGGCTCATTGGCTTTTTTCACATCTTCTTTCGACAAATACATGGAATGTGGATCAAGCTCTTTAAGCATGGCCACTATGGCATCCTCGGTGAGGTCGGCACTATTGGCGGTATCTACATAATAATAATTTATGATTTCCAGCATGGCTGCAAACTTCTGAACGGTGGCCCGGGGATTTTCACGCAGAAACTGCCCGTGGCTCATCAATGGTAACAGACTGGTAAAGACAATCAAGGTAACAAAAATCAGCGTATTATTAGTTATCCTGTGTTTAATCGAGCGGGTTTTCATCTTTTATAGTGTTTAACAGAAGTACAAATTTAGTTAATAAACCACCAACTCAACCAATGAGGTGTTTTTGGCCGGTAGTGTTTTAACATTCTTTAAGACCGGCTTCAGTGCTTTTTAAGCCAGTCAAAATTAAAGAAGCCTCTTTTTTCTTTGCCGGACTCAGGAATAGTATCCAAAGGAGCAGCTATCTGATATTTGGCCGGACCACTCAGCACTACCTCAGGTTCCAGGGAATTGAACGCCTCGGGAGGAATCCAGCCTTTCGACATCATTTTTGAAGATACCAGTGAATAATAACTTTCAAGATAAGGTTTAAGTTTCCCATCTTCAGTAAACGAATATTTAAAGGCTTTTGGTCTGGGCACTATGCTTGCCAGAAATATACTTTCCGCAAGATTTAGATTTTTCACCTCTTTATTGAAGTAATAGCGGGCAGCTTCAGTCATTCCATATATTCCGGGGCCGGTTTCAATGATGTTAAGATATACTTCAAGCATGCGATCTTTACTTACCAAACGCTCATGCTCAATAAGCCAGGTAATCAGCATTTCTTCAAGTTTACGGGTAATGGTTTTATTCCGGTTAAGAAACACATTCTTCACCAGCTGCATGCTGATGGTGCTTCCACCCCGTGCAAAACGTTTCTGTTTTAGATTGGTGATGATGCTTTCGCGGATGGCATCGGGAATAAAACCCCGGTGATGGTAAAACGCCCCATCTTCGGAGGTCATAATGGCATACTTAAGGTGGGCCGGAAACTGATCGAGTGGCCTGAAATCCGGGTTTTCAGGGCCTACCATCCAGCTTCTCACAGGCACACCTTTCTCCCAGGCAGTATATATAAAGGGGTCATTGATAATGGCAAAGTTGGTAGCCCCATAACGCAGCAACTTAAAATCATCAGATTCCAGTGCTGAGTGAAACACCAGGTAGTCAGGGCGACGGGGATAATAATCAAAAATCAGATTGAAATCCAGGGTGCCGGAAACTTTAATCCCGGCCAGATTGGTAAAAAGACCCGCAGGCAGACTACCAAAAAAAGCCTGGGCATCCATGTTTGTTTCATTAACAAACAGTTGTATTCGATTTTCAGGCAACTGATCATACCGTGCAAAGAGGTGAAACCGCTGATTGTTATATGTAATGCTTGTGGCACTGTCCACTTCTGCCCAGCTTTGTCCAAATCTGAAGTTAAAATTGGTGAAGCCCCTGCTCAAATTAACATCGTAAGGTGAAATGTCGGGATGATGAATCACCTGTTGCCATGCCATTGCCTTACCTTTAAGTATTGACAGCTCATTTGAGGGAGTGGAATAGCTAAGGCTCACCTGAAGTGAATCAAAAGCCAGGAGCAAATCCCAGCGGTATTCCAGATAGGGCATTTCAAACGGTAAGGTATCATTTGAAGCCAGCTTAAAATTCATGGTATGCCCCTGGGAATCTATCCCTCCGTCGACTTTCCATTGCTTTTTTTGACCATTATCCATAAGCTTAAGCAATGTGGAAAACCGGCCATCATGCATGGTCAGGTCATCCATGACAAGTTCAAAGGAGTAATCATCCATATCTGCATTAAGTTGTGCCTGCCTGATTTCAATTCTTCGAGGAATATACCGGAAAACAGGCCCAAAAATACTCTTCACCAACTCGTTATAGTCCCTGATTCTGGCTGTAGTATCCAGTTTTTTAAGTGTATCTTCCGAAGATTGAAAAAGAAACAGATAATTGCTCTTACCATCCCTGCGCCACAGTCTCATCTGCGGTTGATCCATAATTACCTGATTTACCCTTAACTTTAAACCCGGTATAGAGAGGGCGTTGACAGCTACATTTATTTTATTTATCTGCAACAGGGTATCACCCGGGGAAGGCAATACACACAAGCGATTGATTTGCACCCCGGTTAAACCGTGGAAAGCTATGGTTTGGTATGCTATATCTGCCCCAATACGTTGTTCGATAAGCTTAATGCGATTGTTAATTACATAGCGCAACAATGGATTGCGTATGGCAAAAAAGGAGATTACCAACATGATCAGCAGTAAACCACTACCCAACAACCATTTGTATCTATTTGACATCCACCAAATTTAAAAATTACAAAAATATGCCTTTCCGTATAACAATGGGTATGCCAAAATCATACATCCGTTCAACAACATCCATATACGTTTATAAACGTATTTGTCCGTCAAAACACTTACCCTGCATTTTACGTCTAAAGTCGAATTTGCTTCTGCATGGCATTGCTTAATATTGCTTTTGACTTAACACCACCTTTGGGATATACCAAAGAACTAATAATCAATACCTTAATTTAACAGCAATAATACAATGAGAAAGCACACATGCATGCTGATAATGGCAACACTGCTGTTAACTTCCTGCGCTTCGGAACAACGAAAAAGCAATACCATTAACCTTTCAGGAGCTTTTGCCCTCTATCCTATGGCAGTGAAATGGGCGGAGGAATATCAAAAACTACATCCGGAAGTCAGGTTCAATATTTCCGGTGGCGGAGCAGGCAAAGGAATGGCTGATGCTCTGGCTCAGACGGTTGATCTGGGTATGTTTTCGCGGGAAATCTCTCCCGAAGAAATAAAACGGGGAGTATGGTGGACAGGAGTATGCGTAGATGCCGTTATTCCTACCATCAGCAGCCAAAATCCATTTATTGACTCCATCCTGCTGCATGGGATTACCCGGGAAAAATTAAGGCAGGCTTTTATTACCGGTAACATCTCAAGCTGGAATCAACTTACCCCATTGCAGAAAAATGCCAATATTGTACTGTATACCCGGTCTGATGCCTGTGGCGCGGCTGAAACCTGGGCCCATTATCTGGGCGGCCATCAGGAAAATTTACTGGGAGTGGGTATATATGGGGATCCTGGATTGGCAGAAGCGGTGATTAAAGATGTTTTAGGAATGGGATTTAATAACACCGCTTATGCGTATGATGTAAAAACCAATAAAAAAAGACCCGGTATTGAGGTAATTCCACTTGATCTGAATGCTAATGATATGATTGATCCGGATGAAAATTTTTATGCATCTTTTGATGAATTATTACAGGCCATCTCAACAGGCATATACCCTTCACCCCCGGCCCGGGAACTGTATTTTGTATCAAAAGGACGGCCACGCAAGCAGAAAGTGATTGACTTTTTGCGCTGGGTTATCACCGACGGCCAGCAATATGTTAAAGAAGCAGGGTATGTTCCACTTCCTGATGAGCAACTCAAAGCAAACCTGGCAAAATTCGAATAACCATGGAATTAAGGCGTCGTATAGTGGACAGCTTTAATGGAAAGTGGATGCTTATTTCACTGATCATACTCTTTATCTTACCGCTGGTAATAGGTACAGGATTATATCTGAAATCTATACCTTTATTGGAACATCATTCACTAAGGCAACTGGTTTTTTCTACAAACTGGGCACCCTCGCAGAGCAGCTTCGGATTCTGGTCTTTTATAAGCGGATCATTATATGTTACGCTGATTTCCTTTTTACTCTCGCTTCCCTTTTGTCTTTTTGCTGCGATTTATCTGACCCAGTTTTCGTCAAGATTTTTACTCAGGATAATGCATCCGGTAATTGACATTCTTTCCGGATTGCCTTCTGTAATTTATGGGGTGTGGGGAATATTAATTGTTGTTCCTTTCATTGGTGATTATCTCGCGCCAGCACTCGGCACAACTTCCACGGGCTATTCTGTTCTTGCCGGAGGAAGTGTACTTGCCGTAATGTGCATACCATATAGCCTGAATATGCTCATTGAAATTTTTCGCACTGTACCCTGCGGATTAAGAGAGGCATCGCTGTCACTCGGAGCTACTTCATGGGAAGCGGTTAAGCATGTGGTAATCCGGGGGAATTATCCGGGCATTATTGCTGCTTTTGGCCTGGGTATAGCGAAAGCTTTTGGTGAAACCATAGCTGTTATGATGGTGGTGGGCAACGTAGTGAGCAACTCATTTAACCCGCTTGATCCTGCCTATCCTTTGCCGGCACTCATTGCCAATAATTATGGAGAAATGCTCTCAATACCTCTTTATGACTCTGCCTTGATGTTTGCTGCCCTGGTATTATTTATTATCATTGTAATCATTAACCTGATATTCAGGTTTTTAATACACAAAACCCGCAAAAAATGAAATACCGCAAACGCTTCGAAGAATTGTTTTTTAAGATTATTTCCGCTTTGATGACTTATGCGTTGATTGCCGTACTTGTGTTTATTATTGGTGTTATTTTTTACAAGGGAATAAGTGCACTTTCGTGGGATATACTGCTGAAAACACCAAAAGGCGGATACTATTACGGTGGAGAAGGCGGAGTGCTAAATGCAATAATCGGATCTTTATATATTGCCTCAGGGGCCACATTTATTGCTATGATCATCGGAATGCCGGCAGCACTTTACCTTAATGTGTATCTGATGCGTTATAAGCGCACCCAAAATACCATCAGATTTCTTCTTGACACCTTATGGGGGATTCCTTCAATTGTATATGGTGCTTTTGGATTTGCCATGATGTTGTTTCTGGGCATGAATGCCTCCTTATTGGCAGGCATTATTACGGTGTCTCTGCTGGTATTGCCAATAATGGTACGTACTTTTGATGAGATTCTGAGTACCATCCCGAAAGGGCTAATGGAAGCCAGCCTCGCCCTGGGGTCTACCCGTTGTGAAACGGCATACAAGATAATGCTGAAACAGGGTTTCCAGGGATTTATCACCGCAGTACTGCTCTGCTTTGGACGTGCCATTGGAGATGCGGCTTCGGTATTGTTTACCGCAGGCTACAGCGACCAAATACCCGTTAACCTGGATGAACCAGCCGCTACCCTGCCGCTTGCCATTTTTTTCCAACTCAGTTCACCCATACCTGAAGTCAGGGAGCGCGCCTTTGCCTCCGCACTCATCCTTACGACAATTATACTCGTTATCAGTCTGAGTGCCCGTTTATTCTCCATGCGATTTTCACAAACCAATATCCGGTAATATTATGTCTATTCTCCTTCAAGAAATAAGAAAACAGCCTATCGAAACATCATCAATAACAGTTACGAAAAACCTGACTCCGGTTCTTAGAATGGAAAACCTGCATGTTTATGCTGACCATCTTCACATTCTCAACGATGTCAATCTGCTTATCCCGCGAAATCAGATCACCGTTCTGCTTGGCCCTTCGGGCTGTGGAAAAACAACCCTGCTCAAATGTATCAACAAACTCACCGATCTCTATAAAGAATTGAAAGTAAGCGGCCGGATTTTTATTGACGATAAGGATATACTGAACACTTCAAAAAATGTTCCCGACATTCGTCGAAAGATGGGCTTGCTATCACAACGTCCTTATCCGCTGCCACTATCCATATTCAAAAATGTTGCTTATGGCATTAAGCTGAAAGGAGTACGTGATAAAAAACTCCTGGCTTTTAATGTAGAGAAACACCTAAGAGAAGTGGGTTTGTGGGAAGAGGTAAAAAACCGGCTGAATGAACCTGCAAGCTGCCTGTCAATAGGTCAGCAACAGCGGCTTTGCCTGGCCCGCGGTCTGGCCGTAAAACCTACCATAATACTTGCCGATGAACCAACTTCGGCATTAGATCCCAAATCAAGCAATATTATAGAACGAAGTTTCGGTGAATTAAAAAAGAACTATACCATCATCCTGGTAACACATTCGTTGCGTCAGGCCATGCGTATGGCTGATTATGTAGTATTTATGAGTGAAGGTAGCATTGTTGAACAAGGGCTGCCTGAAATACTTTTCAACCGGCCTGAAACAGCGCAACTCAGGGACTATCTGAAAGAAGGCTGTTGAGAATTATCCTTACCCTTCGAGAACGGCAGTGGCCTTGCCAGGCTTTAAAATAACACCCATATTCTTTTTTCCATCAATGAGAGTTACCACTGCCTGGTTGAACCGCACATGACGGATTACTTCGTCTTCATATACGGCTGGTTGTTCATTTAAAAAATCAAGATCATAATGTCCGTCCTTTAAAAAGGGATTGATGGTGAAATAACCGACGCCGAAAGAAGTAAGGTTTTGAAAAAAATGAGTACCCTGACTGGGGTCAATGCGATAATGGCGGAGGCCAGACTCAACGATGACACGGGCAGCGGAAATCTGGGGCCATTTTACCGGAATTCCAAGCCACGGATCCGCACTTCCCCAACGGCCAGGGCCAACAAGAATATATCCCCTGTGTGCGGCGATCATTTGATCGTTCAGTTTGCCAATGCGCATGGCTGTATTTGAATTGTGTGCAGGATTAAAAGCTTCAGGTTTTATATAAATAAAATCCGATACATTGTTGGTAATGCCATTTCCCAGGGCCTTAAGTGCGAAAATAATGGTATCCTCGTTCTTTATTTCATCCAGATGAGCGGCTATGGTCTCTCTATTATCAACAATAGGCCTGATTTGCAAAACATTAAAAAGTGACGGACTACCCTTCGGCTGATTCAGGTCAACAGCGAATTCAATCTCCACCGGTTTACTCATTTCACGTTGTCCGGTTTCAAGCAGGGTAGAAAGAATATCAGCCAGGGGAAACACACCATGTAGCAATATGTTTGAAAAAGTTACTATGCGTTTACCCGGACTTAACATACCATCACGAAGCATATGATTTTCATAATCATAAGTAGAAACAATATGATGCAATGAACCGTCAGCTTCAGCATCAGCAATGTTCAGTCTCAACAGATTTGAGCTGTCGTCGGTTGAGGGAATAAAACTGCCGGGTCTAAGGTCGAGTGCATAAAAATGCTTTTGTGTTTCACGCAATGCAAATTCAGGCGTGGATAGCTGTAGAATCTTTTTGGGATATTTAGGAGAAAATCTCAAAGTAAGTCCACCATCTACGATATACTTTCCCAGCCCCAGGGCAATGTTTACAATACCATCCTCAGGTTTTTCAGGTTCTATGGGATAGAAATTGATGGAACGCGCAACCCCTGAAATAGAAGGATAATAGCGATCATTAAAACGTGTTCCACTTACTTCCTGTAAAACAATGGCCATTTTTTCCTCATCTATAATATTGGAAGTGGCCGTCATGTATGACTTGGAATCGTGATAAAATGCAGAAGCATATACACTTTTAATGGCATTGCTCAGATTTTCGATGGTCAGCCGTTCGTCATCAACAAAATTGGGCACCATGTAGGTGGAATAAATCCCGGCAAATGGCTGGTAATAACTATCCTCAAGCATACTCGATGAACGTATGGCAATGGGTTTACTCACTACACTGATAAAAGTAAACAGGTCTTCGTGCAATCTGAATGGCAGACGTGCCGCTAAAAAATGATCCAGAATTTCTTCATCACTCCGGTCAGACAGGGCAACTTTGTACAGATCATTTTCTTCCATAAAATCATCAAAGATGTCGGCACCTAAAACCACTGTGCGCGGGATGGCTACCATCACGCCGGGCCACCGGTCAAGCAACTGATTTCGTTTGATCATAGAGTCAAGAAAAGCCAGTCCCCTTGCTTTGCCGCCAATGGAGCCCTGTCCTACACGTGTAAAACTCAGGTATTCGTCAAAGCTCTCCCGGTTGAATTCTGCAATAATGCCTCTTGCTTTGTTGAGTCTGAAACTGGCTATGGCATCAAAAACGAAACGTCTGATTTCGTCCAGATCAGCAAAATCATCTGGGCGCAAATCCCTGAATAATTCTGCCAGTGGAAAAATGGCACGGGCATATAACCACTTTGACACATGATTCCGGTATACATGATACGAAAGAGAATCATCAGGTATCTCAAATATTTTTTGCTGTAAGGCTTTCAGATCGGCTGCTCTCGCAACTTCTTCTTTGGTAACAGGATCAATAAAAACAAAATCACCGAAGGCAAAATATTGGATAATGAAATTGCGCAATTCAATGGAGAGTGTTTTGGAGTGCTTGTGCAGAAATCCCACACGCAGATTTCTGGCAATTTCAGCATTGGCAATATCAGACGATTGCATCAGGATAGGAATAAAGTCATCGTCCTGTTTCACTTTTTGTACGAACATTACCCCTGCATGTTCATCCTCCTTCCCTTGCCGTGGATAAGAAGTATCTGTAATAATGCCAAGCAGATTATTTTTATAACGTTCGTATAGGGTTATGGCCTCTTCGTAAGTGGTCGCAAGTAAAATCTTAGGTCTTCCCCGCATTCTCAACATCATCTGGTGTTCATTCAGGCCTTCGGTCATAAACGACTTTGATTGCTTGAAGATGATTTTATAAATATTGGGCAGATAACTGGAATAAAACCTAATGGAATCCTCAATGAGTAATATCACCTGCACTCCGACCACCTTCACGTCATTATCTGCGTTCATTCTGTCTTCTATCAGTTTGATGATTGCCAGAAGAAGGTCAGCATTTCCCAGCCAGCTGAACACATAATCAATGGCAGAAGTATCTTCAGTAGCAAGAGCCAGCGATACTTCTCTGGAGAAGGAAGTAAGCACAACAATCGGTTTGTCAGGATAACTGGCCTTGATGCGCCTTGCAGAATCAAAATTCTCTGCTTTTCCCATGCTAAGCATGGTAATGATCAGATTAACATTCTGAGTTCTCAACACCTCCATGGCCTCTTCTTCTGAAGCAACCTGAATAAACTGAGGCGGATACCGCAAATTTAATGAGACATATTCCACAAAAAGCTGCTCGTCTATGCGGCCATCCCCTTCCAGCACAAAAGAATCGTAATTACTCGCGATTAACAAAACATTATAAATCCGCTTTTTCATCAGATTACTGAAGGCGGTATCATCGAAATAAAATTTCCGGGTAAGCAGGTTATTGGAGGTGTCAGGCATAAAATTTTTCACTTTTTAATAAGATGCACAAGGCACCATGAGTACAAATTTAGGTCAAAAATTTATTGCCTCCCAAATATTTTATTAAAGTCAGGTTCTGATTATTCCTGTTTTCAGAATTTATTACGAGAACAGTTGCAATACTTCTTCGGTATTCATATCTCTCAGTGTGAAATCGGTAGTAATAACGTCAGAAGCAAGCGTTAGTTTTTGCTGTTGCAATGCAATTATTTTTTCTTCTACACTATCCTTACTCACAAACCGGTAAACAAATACTTTTTCATGCTGTCCCATGCGGTATGCCCGGGCAACAGCCTGCAGCTCTGCGGCTGGGTTCCACCAGGGATCGAGTAGAAAAACATAAGACGCTTCGGTGAGATTTAGCCCTACCCCACCTGCCTTGAGTGAAATTAGAAATATCCGTTTCTCTTTGTCTTTTTTGAATTTACCGACTTCCTGCTCTCTTTTTCCCGTGGAGCCGGTAAGCATGGCGTAATCGATATTTTGCTCATCAAGCCACTCTTTTATGAGGTTTAAATGTTTAACGAATGAAGAAAAGAGCAGTACTTTGCCTTCCCCTGCAAGAATGGTTGTAAGCATGGAGATGACTTCTTCGAACTTGCCACTCTCCAGTTCACTGTCTGGATCAATCATACGCGGATGAATGGCCAGTTGTCTGAGGTGCATCAACGCACGCAGCGCCATCATAGCAGTATTTCCGGATTGAGACCCCTCCATGGCACTCATCAGGTGGTTGCGCATTTTTGACTTCTCAGATTCATACAATATTTGCTGACCATCAGCCATGGTGCAGTAAGTAACAATTTCGGTAAGTGGTGGCAGCTCAGCATTCACCTGCTTACGGGTACGACGCAGTATGAAGGGTTCTGTCATTTCGAGCAAATCCTTATTGGCTAGTTCTGCATCAGATGATTTTATAAATCTTTGATTGAAATCAGCCTGACTCCCGGGCATCATAGGATTTAAGAAATTAAGCTGAGACCACAAATCGATCAAACTGTTTTCAATCGGTGTCCCCGTAAGAGCAATACGGTGAAGGGCATTTAATCTGAATGCTGATTGTGCTGACTTTGAAGCCGGGTTTTTGATGGCCTGACTTTCATCCAGCACAACATAACCAAAATTGAGTGTTTCGAGCAAATCAATGTCTGCACGAAGCGTCCCGTAGGTGGTAAGAACTACATGATAATGATCAAATCCTATGGCTGAAGTCTTTCTGCCGCCACCGGTATGCACATAAATGCTGAGCCAGGGAGTAAACCGCTTTATTTCATTCACCCAGTTAAAAACAATGGATGCCGGCATTACAATAAGACTCACCGGTTTGCGTGACTGAGAAGATGATACTCCATGCCCGGATTCATGAACAACCCCCTCTGCATTGTCCTCAAACAGGTTCATCTGTCTGCCGTTTAATGCATTTTCGGCTGAAGCAATCCGTTTCAGGGGATGATGTTTTTCATTCTCATAAAAAAGTGCCAGCAGAGCAATTACCTGAAGAGTCTTGCCCAAACCCATGTCATCAGCAAGTAAACAGCCAAACCCATTCAGTGCATGACGACGCATCCAGCCAATGCCATATACCTGGTAGGGCCTCAATGTCACACCTGGAATATCAGGCAATGTGAGGGGAATATGTTGATTTTCATTAGCTACCAATGCTTCAATTTCCATAAGGCCCATGCCACCCAATGCACGATATTGCGACTTATTAAGCATCATGCCTTTTTTATGATCCTGGGCAAAATAAAACAAATTATGGTAACGGGCAAACCACTCCTGAGGTATCAGAAAAATCGTTCCGTCAGGCAGGGTATATACCGGATCATTTTGTAGAATATGTTTTTTGAATTTATAAAATTCAATGTTATAATCGCCTGTTTGCACAATCATATCCAGATCAAACCAATAGCCCCGGGCAGTTAAACTGCTGCGAATATTTACCGGATTCAATACATAGTGGTCAGCAAGCTGCTGATCCAGTTCAAAACCCTCTTGTTTTAAGTATGAAAGATGGGTTCGCAGAAAATAAATTAAGTCAAACTGATTTGAAATGCCAGCATTATTGACAATCCGATAGGAAGCTCCAAAAGGCTTAAGTCCGAGCTTTTCGAGCATTTGCCCACGGCTTTTTTCCCAGGCCATTTTCCGCTTCAGGCTTTTGAAATTAAATCCTTTTTCAGTGCTGACCACTTCGGTAATACTTTTATTGGGATTATTGGCCAGCACAAATTTGCCCCCATAATTAAACTGAAGCGTAAGAGAAAGCTGGCCTTTCCAATCTTTTTCCAATAACAGGTGAGCAACTGGATCGATGGTGGCCTTTTTTATTTCAAAACCCTCAGCCTCTACCTCATAACGATTGACCAATTGTTTTAAAAAGGTGGTGAAGTATTTTTTTTCTATTCTTTCGGGAATCTGTAATTCATCCTTAACCAGAAATGGTTTAAGCAGTTTGCCATTGAAATGATCAGCAAAATCGAACAATTTATTTTGACTGATAAGTGCGCAGGGTTCATGGGTAAGAATGATGTTTGACTCGTGCTGCAAATCAATGGGCAGACCATTATGGATGGCTTTTAAGAAATAAGAGGTATATCCTGGCTGTTTCACAAACTTCAACCTGATGTCTGCCGGTTCTTCCTGAAAATGAATTTGATTTACAGGATAAAGATGCGGCATTTCCACATCGGTATAAAGCGGAATTTTAAATTGTTTCATCAACGAAAGTATTCCCTGAAGCTGCTTATCGAAATAAGGTTCGATAACGTCATTAAAATACTTTTTGTCCACTTTGGCAAAGAAAGCTGTTGGACTTACTCCATCCTTAGAAAACCGTTGCATCAGCGCAAGGGGTTCAACCTTAGCAGCCAGGTTAGTAATTTCTGTTCCGGCTTCACCAAATTGTGCAGCAACCGGAAGGTTAAGCAGGGTAAGTCGCTCAACTACCTTATTAAAATTTTTCTTCTCTTTACAGTGATAAGGAAAAATAGAATAGCCGGTTGCCACCGAACTTTTAAGTATACCCACAAGCACCGATCTGTCTTCCATTTTTTCTTAACCTCTTAAACTTTTATCAGTAAAACAATCCACATTTTAAGCCGCTCCGAGTAAAAGAAAAAAATGCCACTAAGATCAGCCTTCACTACCTTGCGGCTGGCAGGCACTAAGAAACCATCTTTACAAAGAATTGTAAATCAGAGAATTAAACTTAGTGATTCTTTGAGCCTGCCTGGGTGCGCGAGCACGCGGGCGGGTCTTTGGGCCACTTCGATAAACTCAGTGCAACGCTTTAGGGCGAAAATGCACTATCCGGACGAGACTCATATTTGCAAAGGTAAGGTTTAATTGCACCGTTCATCCAGTTTATTTAAAATATCGAAGAACGCACTGGCACAAAACCAAAAGTGCCGGATCAATACTAATCAATCCGGCACTTTAAAATATATCTGCTTAAGGGACTATTACTGCAACAAAACTTTGAGCATTGTTATCAACAATGGTCATATCAATGGTATCGATGATACCATCTCCATTGACATCGGGATTTCGATATCCCACAGCAAATTCCGTTGCTTCATTATCCACAGGAGTCATATCGCTTACATCTACTACCCCATCCTGATTTACATCACCACTATAAAGGGCATAATAACCATCAATGGTTTGTACCAGGTTGTTTCCATAGGCTTTGTTTGGTTGATCAAAGCTATAGTTTATATCAGGGGTATTGAATGAAACAGGATTGGCACTTACGGTAACAATACCGCTTCTATGTCTGATGGCCAGATAATAACTGCCACTGAAGTTACCGGGAACTATGAAAGAAACAGTCCCATCGGTGCCCAGTAGCGCCCCTTCGCGGGTGAACAGAACATTGGAATAATTACTGTTATCGTGAAGCTCAATCGTAACCTGGTCGGCGATGCCTGAACCAAATACCGGGTTTGCATTACCATCCAAAGAAGCACTCATGGTGCCACCCGAAAGATATAAACCTTCCAGCAGGAAATTCATGGTAACCGATCTTGCCGGATTGGCTGGCGTATTAATGAATATTGAGCGTGAGTTTCCACCACTGCCGGTGCGATAGTATTGTCCTTCAAAGGCGTCCGTCACCGGATTAAGAAAGGTTAATACCTGACCGGTAGCCCCCGAAAAGTTTGGGTTTCCAACCAGCGTTCCCGAAGGCCCAAACCAATTGCCTGAACCGGTATTGTTGGCATCCAACAAAAGCCTTCCAGTAATCGTATTGTTCAGGTAAACGTACTGATCAGCAACGCCATCAAGGGTGGTTCGATAGTTGGTCCAGGTTCCGTTGTTTGTAATATCGCCTAAGATCGTTAAGGTGAAGTTATAAACGCCATTCATGATCGCACCATTGTTTTCCAGATCTCCGGCTACCGTAAAACTATAGTAATTAGAACTATGACTTCTCAGGGTACCCTGATTTATGATGCTTCCATCAAAACTTATTCCTCCGGCAGCCTGAAAAACACCATGTAAGGTTACATCCGTGGTAAATTGTGTGCTAAAACAGTAACCGGCAAGGGTATTAAAATGAATATCATTGCCCGCAATTACGGCATCACCAAAACTACCATTAAGCACCGATAAATAGCCATCATCCGGTAGGGTAAGCAGGGTTCCGTTCAGGTCAACCGCGGTACCATCAAATGTCAGATCAGTGGTAGCAGTCAGGTTGCCGGCTGCCACCGATTTCGTAAAATTGGTTCCTTCGAATCGCTTAAAGAGAGTTATTGACCGGTTATTTGCACCTGTCAGGGTTGTTTGAGTATTTTTCCAGGAACCATTGTTAGAAATATCTCCTGAAATATTTATTGTAAGACTATAATTACTGTTTTTTATCGAACCACTGTTGGTAAAATTACCATCTACAGTCAGGGTATAGTAATTATTACTATAATTCTGCAGTGTACCGTTATTTGTAACATTGTTTTTGAATGTATTCCCACCGGCAATAAACAGATTTCCATTGAGCAGCGACTGAGGGGCGTCGATGGTTACATCCTGGAAATAGTTTCCATTTGAGTTTATCTGAAGTACAGGTGCAGTAGACTTGTACAAAATTCCCCGGTAGAAATATCCATTTGTCATGGATAATGTCGCTCCCGTAACAAACTCAAGCGTATCAAAATTAAAATCTATTTTCGTTCCATTAAAACTTACATCTGCTATTGCTCTTGCTACACCTGCCGAAGCCGTCTTTGCAAAATTCAGTCCACTAAAAGCCTGAGTCATGGACAATTCCTGGATACCGTTTCCATTTAAAACAGTAGAATAATTCTGCCACGTTCCATTGTTTGAAAGATTTCCCGAAATGTTAATGGTAAAATTATAATTTCCGTTCTGTATTACACCATTATTGGTCAAATTACCATCTACAACCAGGGTATATGAATTGGAAGTATTGCTTTTTAATGTAGCGTTATTGACCAGGTGTGTTTTAAAAGTATTGCCTGAACTGATAAAGAGATTGCCATTTAAGGTTGTTTCGGGTGCATTAATATTCAGATTATAAACAAAGGCATCATTTCCCGCGGTAAGCTGAACTGCTGATGGTAATGTTCTATAAATCAAACCGTTTCTGAAATTCCCCCCATCTAATGCAATGGTAGTGCCGGTTGTAAACTCCAGGGTATCATTTTGAAAATCAATCTGAGTTCCACTAAATGATAAACCCGCTGTTGCTTTGGCCCGGCCACCTGAAAGGTTCTTCGTAAAATATGCACCCGAATAAGGCTGCGTCATAGCCAGATTCTGGGCACCACTGCCGTTTAAAACGGTATTATAGTTCTCCCATGTACCATTATTGGAAAGATTCCCAGAGACATTAATAGTAAAATTATAATTTCCGTTCTGAATTACACCATGATTGATCAAACTGCCATCTACAGTCAAAGTATATGAATTGGAAGGGTGACTCTTTAATGTGGCGTTGTTGATTACATTTGTTTTGAAGTTGTTAGAGCTACCATATATAAACAGGCTCCCGTTTAACTCCGTTTGGGGTGCATCAATTGTCAGTATGTAAACATAAGCATTATTGTCCCCGGTAAGCTGAATGGCCGGTAAAGAGGATTTAGAAATAACCCCGTTTCTAAGGTTTCCCCCATCCAATGAAATTGCAGAAGCGGTTGCAATTTCAAGCGTGTCGGTTTTTAAATCAATTTCTGTATTTACAAATGACAAACCGCTAAGTGCCCTTGCCCGTCCGGCAGTATTGTTCTTCGTAAAAAGTGTGCCCGAATAAGGCTGTGTCATCGTTAAATTTTGAATACCACTGCCATTTAAAACGGTATTGTAATTCTGCCAGGTGCCATTATTGGTTAAATCGCCAGAAATATTTACAGTAAAACTATAGGCTCCATTTTCTATAATTCCATTGTTAGTCAGATTACCATCAACAGTTAAGCTATACGAGTTATTGTTTTGGCTTTTAAGCGTTCCAAAGTTAATAACATTATGTTTAAAAGTGTTGGCGGATCCAAAAACCAGTAATGTGCCATAAAGCCTTGCCTCCTGGGAATCAATGGTAAAATTATTAACATGGGTGCCATTATCCGTTGTAATTTGAAGTGCCGGCATGGCTGTTCTGAACATTACTCCATCTGTAAGGTTGCCACCATCGATGGTAAGTGCAGTTCCAGTCGTAAACTCAAGTGTATCTGAATTCAGATCGATGGCGGTTCCTACGAAACTCAAATTCGTTGTTGCTAAAATCCTCCCACTACCGGCAGTTCTTACAAAATTATCCACATGCAGGGGCTGTGTAGAGGACATTTGCTGGTTGGCGGTTCCCGTGAAACTAAGTGTACCATTTGTCATCGAACCACTGTTATTGACATTTCCCTTTACATTCACTGTTAAGCTATAAGTTGAATTTTGTATTACACCCTGATTGTTGAGATTACCATTGACAAATAAGGTATAAGAATTAGATGAGCGGTTTTGAAGGATGCCTCCGCTCTGAATGGTAATATTATTGCATTGTGAAGTAGGATAAACGCTGACGGTGGATGCAATAACAACATTATCGCCTGCACCCGGAACAATGCCGCCTATCCATGTAGCCGGGTTGTTCCATAATCCACCCGCCGGGGCGGAAACGATTTGTGCTTTGATGACAATCGGGCTCAGCATAAGAAGAAAAAAGCCCAGAAGAGTACAAAATGTTAGTGGTGTAATGTTGTTTTTCATGGCTGTGTGTTTTTGGGATGATAAAAAGTAAACACAATAAGACACCTAAAACGACAAGAAAAAGCCTCAATTAACATATATTTAACGTTTCCGCCAACTAAATCAAACGCTGCTATCTATATATTTATCAGCAACTTGCAAAATTAAAAAATATCAAAAATCTATATATGTAAATTATTTTTACTCCACAACCCGGCATTCCATCATCAAATCAAGAATATGAATAAAAATAATTATAAGCATAATAAAAATTACTTATGACTATAATTTAAAAAGCATAACAAGGTAAGGCTATATTTAGTGGGCTGTTAAAAAACTCATATTCGTCTAATTTCTCACAAAAGCATATATATATATATATATATATCAAAATGAGCTACTTAAAAATATATCATCATAACATGCTGACACCAGTGTTCTTTTATTTTTTTTAAGAAAACGCTGTTTAAATCAAATTTATCAGCTCCAGATACACCCTTTGAACCGGCAATCCAATTACATTGGTATATGAACCTTCTATATGCTCTACACCCACATATCCAATCCATTCCTGAATGCCATAGGCACCGGCTTTATCGTAGGGTTTATATTTTTCCACATAGAATGAAATCTCTTTCTTAGTAAGCTTTCGAAAAGATACTGCTGTATTTACATAAAAACTTTTCATCTTATCCGCAGTTTTAAGACAAACTCCTGTGGATACAATATGCGTATTTCCTGACAGTTTATGCAACATAGCCACTGCTTCTGCTGCATCAGCAGGTTTGCCAATAGATTCACCATTCAACCAGACAATGGTGTCGGCAGTAATGATCAACGTGTTTTCGGGCAATTCATCAAAATCGAAGGCATCTGCCTTTTTACCGGCTATATATATAGCAATTTCATCGCGCCCAAGGGAATCAGGATAAGTTTCGGCAGTAGGAATTACCCTGACTTCAAATTTTACACCCGTTTCTGCCAGAAGCATTTGCCTGCGTGGAGATTGTGAAGCCAGAATGATGTGATAAGGATAATTACCGAGCGGATTCATAAAATTTAACCAAAAACCATAGCTAATGGTTGCAATCCCAATACGCCTGCAACCATAATAATTTTAAAAATGAGACTGATGCTTTTGTATTCTTCCGGCTTTTTTGCTTTTAGCATGCGGTAAAATGCAAAAAGCAGCAATGGAATTACCGTAGTTACATAATAAATCAATGGGATGGTCCATCCCAAACGGGAAAGCAACATCAATGACCAAACCATAAAAGCCAGGGTTACCACTGAAAAGGCCATCAGCCAGTATCCTGAGGCTTTCATTCCATGCATTACAGGCAGAGTGTGATTGTTTGTAGCCGAATCTCCCGGTAAATCCTGTATATCTTTGGCAAGCTCGCGACACAGGGAGATAATAAAAGCAAACCCTGCATAAAAGAGGAAGATTTTATTGATAAGACTTAGATTCGAAAATAAGCCGAGAAAGTCATTGGGTTGCATACGAAGCATAAAGAATTCAAACAGCCAGACAATAATTACCACCATTGCCGACATAAAAGCTACCGCTAAATTGCCCCACAGAACCGTATTCTTGTAACGTGACGAGTAAAGTACAAGCAAAACGATCATCAGAGGGAAAATAAGACTTAACCGCCAGGAATGCGCCTGAAACCCAAGATAAAAACCGCCTGCCAAAGCAATGACATTGAGTATAAAATTGTATTTTATTGCCTGTCTTCGTCTGAATGTACGGCCCAGAATTAGTTTATCAGGCCGGTTAATCCGGTCAGTACGTAAGTCAAAATAATCGTTAATAATGTAACCTGCTGCGGCTATTAAAACTGTTACCCCTACCAACAACCAAAACAATGTAGTATTCATGGCCGGACTGATTCCTGCTTTGGCGTAAAGAGGTTTTATTATGGCATGTCTCAACAGAAATTGAGTAAAGATAACTACCACTAAATTGGGCCATCGTATCAACTGAAAAAGGTCAAAAACCCGCCGGGAAAAAGTATAGTTCATTTCAGATTTTTTACCAGTGGTAAGCATTTCCGTTCAGCCACTTCCCCTGAAGTTTCATTACCTGTTCAATCACATCGCGCACGCATCCTTCACCTCCCTTAAAATGAGAAATATACCGGCTGATGTCTTTTATTTCCTGAGCGGCATCAGCCGGACAAACCGGCATACCTACCATTTTCATCACATGATAATCCGGAATATCATCTCCCATATAAAGCACTTCCTCTCTTTTGAGATTATGTAATGCCATATACTCTTCAAAAACAGCTACCTTATCGGCTACTCCCAAAAATACATCTTTAAGGTTAAGCGCATTGCAACGATGACGCATAGACTCAGAAAATCCGCCTGAAATAATTACTATCCTGTATCCGCATTTTACGGCCAGTTGCAATGCATATCCATCCTTTACATGACCCGCACGCAGATGATCACCCGTAGTGGAAATGATCACCATCCCATTGGTCATAACTCCATCGTAATCAAATATCAGAGTAGTTATGCCCGATAGGTCTTCTTTATAATTAGTCATTTTTAAGCCTTTCTTTCTTTAAACAATTGAATATGTTCACTAAGTAAACGGTATATTTCAGCTCCCGCTTCATCATCGGCAAGCATACCAAGGTGTTTGTTCATAATTCGCACATCGCCCCTTACTGCTGGGCCTGTCTGCACTTTAACGGGTTCTCCTCTGTTCAGTCTGGAAGCTGTTTCTCTGATCAATGGCAGCAGGATAGAGGGATTAACCGCGGATCGTTTCAAAATATCGAATGCCCTGGCATAAAGGTGATTGGTGAAGTTAGAGGCAAAAACGGCTCCAAGATGAATCACCGCACGTTGTGCCGAACTGATCCGTCTCACATCACCGGAAATGAGCCGCGCCAGACATTCCAGAGCATGGGTTATGTGTTCATTTACGCCTTCAATGCAAACGGGTATTTCATCGAAATCAATGATATTGCTTTTATTAAAGGTTTGTAATGGGTAAAATACGCCTGCCTTTGAATTGATTTTAACCAAATCATCCAGAGTTGTACTCCCAGAAGTATGAACCATCACCCCTTTGAAATCATTGTTTTTAAATAATTCCTTCGCACTTCCGGCAATAGCATCATCAGGAAGCGTAAAAAAAACAGCATCTGAAGATTTATCAATTTCCGAAAGATTATCGGCAGCTACCGCATTTACCAGTTTAGCAAGCTTTTGAGCTTCAGTTTGATTGCGGCTCACAATATGGCGCACCTGAATGCCTGCATTATAAAATGCCGGAGCCAGGTTGAATGCAACATTACCGGCACCTACAAACGACACCTTTTGAATAGCGGTAGTTTCCATAGAGGGCAAATTTACAAAATACCGCCATTAAAAAAATTTATTCGGCAGCAATTCGTGCTTTGCGTGATCGTTTAAATACCCCAAGCGTAATACCTATGAACATAATGATGCTCCCAATCCATAAAAGAATGATGTATGGGAAATACAATATGCGCACAACGATGTAGCTGGTTTGTTTTTCATACAAACCTACCTCTATGGTACCCGGTTTTTGAGATATATTTTCAAATTTAAGCCTGGCCTGTCCGTCATTCAGTTCCACAAAACTACCTTCCACAAAGTTGTTCTCCAGCGTATAAGTCAGAATACCGGTTTTTATGGAATCACTTCCCTTTATCCAACTTAATGAAGCACTAATGGTAAGGTTGTTTAAAACACTGTCATAGGCTGTAATGTATAATGAATCAAGTGAAACTATTGCTCCACTGACTTCAAGGGTGTCACCAAGACTAAAATCGGCAGTTCCACTTTGTGAGAAGCCATCAGCCATAGTTTTACCCGGTTCTTCAGCAAAAGTAATGAACATATACACATCTCCTCTCAACATATTGCGCGTATCCGGATTGTGAACATTCCCCATCATTGAATTGTACTTTATCGTTGGTTCCAGGGTAAACTTCTTGTAAAACTCACCGTCATCCGCTTTTTCAAGGAAATCAATCTGATGAAATACCTCATCGCGCTCGATGCGTTGGCCTGAATAGTTTACAAAATAATCACCAACCGCTTTGGGCTCATTTTCAATAAGCATGGTATTTTCACCGCTGGGACCTTCACGTGAAAGTGTTTCAACATTGGCGAAAGTAAGCAATACTCCCAATAAAAACAGCCCGAAACCAAGATGAGTAATACCTGCACTTGTATTGGTTCTGCCAGCGGTGAAACGAAGAAGATAAGCCAAAGAAGAAAGTATAACGAAAACAATGCTGAACAGAAATACCGCATGCATGATTTGCATGTCCCGGTCAATGAAAAATCCTATGACTACCACTACCAATGAAATAGCCACAGGATAAATGATGTTATGCAGGAAAGCCCTGAAATCATTGCGTCCATAAGCTACATACTGGGCTATTCCAAGCAGTATACCCACGAGCAAGGCAAACGGCATCTGCCAGGTGTTATAATAGTTAACCACGTCGGTGGGAGCTGCCATTTTAGTACCCAGCAATTTATTAAACACAGGTAAGGAAGTGGTAGAAATCACCTGAAACGCAGCGAGTAAAAGCACGATTGCGCCATATAACATCAGAAATTCTCTGGAGAAAAAATCCGGTAAGTCATTTGCTTTTATTACTTTACGGCGTTTAATAAGCAAAATTACCGGGAAAACTGTAAAGAGCAAAAGAAAAGAAATGAGTTGAAAACTGCGTCCATCATCACCAAAAGCATGAACAGAAGTTTCGCCAAGCACACCCGAACGGGTGAGGTAACTGGCATAAATAACCATTATAAAACTCAGGGCAACAAATATATACGTACCATAGTAATATTTATCGCGTTTGTAGGAAAGTAACATATAATGCAAAGCCGCTACCATAACCAGCCAGGGCACCAGTGAGGCATTTTCTACCGGATCCCATGCCCAAAATCCCCCAAAAGTGAGTGATTGGTAAGCCCAGGCACCACCCATTATCAAACCAATACCCAACAAGCCAATGGCCAGCAAAAGCCAGGGCAAGGTAGGTTTAAGCCAATAGCGTTTATCTCCTTCCATAAGCGATGCCATTGCATAAGCATAGGGAAATATGGCTGATGCGTATCCCATAAAAAGCATGGGCGGATGGATGACCATCCAGGGATTTTCGAGCAATGGATTAAGGCCGTTTCCATCCATAATCAGTTGCAGATAAGCCGGATTGCGGAAAAAGCTATTCTCCATGTTTTCCCCCACATTTCTGAGAAGAATAAACGGGTCACTGCCAATGCTAAACCCAGCCCAGTGAACACCCAGCAGCATGGTAACCAGAATGAGCTGAGCCACCAGAACCACCAGCATTACCCCGCCTTCCAGCCGTCGGGCAGTTAACATGGCACCTATTCCAAATGAGCCGATAAACATAGCCCACAATAAAAAGCTCCCTTCCTGACCTGCCCAGAAACTCGATATGATAAATTTATCCGGCATAAGGCGGGAGGAATGTTTAAAAACATAGGCATATTCAAAAAAATGGTTGAATATCAGGTAAAACAAGATTAATCCTATCCCTATAATGCCTGCTGTCTGCAGACTGTAAAAAACCCTGCCCCACAAACGGGCAGTCCGGTTTAAGCTGTTTTTGGCAAGTTTTATGTAAAAAAACAGACCAAGCAAACCGGTTAATAGTGAGAAATAAATTAAAGTTCGTCCTAAGGAGCCAGGCAATAAGTGCTCACCAACGTATGCGATTTCATTCATATGTAGATATTTAACAGTATGTGATGTTAAAAAATCAGACAAATTCCCCTTCAGAGCATTGTCTTTATTTTTAGCCCACTAAAATACAATTCTTTCTCTTGTTTTAATGAAAAAGTTATATCATCTTTGTTTAAATTCTGAATCGGATCCTGTTTAACCAATATCTTCTTCAAAACGAGTCTATGGACATTGAGATAGTTGAAGTCAGCAACAAGGGACATTTACGCACTTTTATCAATCTGACCGCAAAAATTCACCGAAACGATCCACACTGGCTGCCTCCGGTATATGCAGACGAATGGAATTATTTTAATCCTGCCAAAAACAAAGGGTTTAACCATTGTGAAACCATTCTTGTTCTGGCCTACCATCAAAAAAAAGCCGTTGGCCGGATTATGGGCATTATTCACCGAAGCTATAATCAGCTTACCAGTGAGAAAACAGCCCGTTTTAGTCACTTTGCAACCTTCAACATTCCGGAAGTCGCAACAGCCCTGCTAAGCTACATTGAAAATTGGGCACTTATGCATGGTGCTGATATGGTAGCCGGCCCTTATGGGTTTTCAGACAAGGACCCTCAAGGTTTTCGGATTGAAGGTTTTGATGACCTGCCACTCATTGATATCGCGTGTAACCATCCATATATGGTAACGCTTACACTGAACAATGGCTATGATCCTATGATCGATTGCATGACCTATCGGTTTAATATTGACCTGGTATTGCCCGATATTTATAAACGTGTTCATCAAAGGGTGATTAACGGCAACCGGTTTAAAATGCATGAATTTACCAAGAAGAAAGAACTTAAAAAACAGATTGTTCCTGTACTCCGACTGGTAAACCAGACCTACAGTCAATTATATGGCTTTTATCCTATGGATGAGGAGGAGATGCATGACCTGGCCGACCGCTACATGCCGGTACTGGATCCCAGATTTATCAAAATAATTACCCACAATGACGAACTGGTTGCTTTTATTGTGGGAGTACCCAATATGAGCAAAGGCATTCAGCGCGCGAAAGGCAAACTATTCCCTTTTGGATGGTACCATATTTTAAAAAGCATGCGTTCCACCTCTCAACTCGATCTGATGCTGGGAGCCATTAAACCCGAACATCAGGGGCTGGGGCTTGAAATCTGTATGGGAATGCTGATGCTCGAATCTGCACGACAGGCAGGTATCAAAAACATTGAGACGCATTTGATTTTAGAAACAAATACAAAAATGCGCGCTGTAGTGGAGCGAATTGATGCTAAAATGGTGAAAAGATTCAGGGTATTCCAAAAAAAACTTTATCCAGATAACACAAGCAACCAACAAAGCATGAGCCAGGCATGAATTGCTTAAGATGAAAGGCACAATGTTCACCTTTAATCGTGATTATAATAGGGTTGTGTTGCCACTCAATGTCGCTCATTGACTTACGGTACATAAAAAGTTGTTATCCGTAAAGCAATTTATTGAGCCTGAGGTAAAATGGAGATTTGGATAATAATTAATATTTTATTCAAACAGATGAAAGCTGTTGTAGCGAATTAGTAAGGCACAAAACGGCAGAAAAAATCCCCGGTTCATTACAAACCGGGGAATAATTATGTTATACTCAGCAAGATTTATTTTGCGTATTTAAAATCTTTACCGAGGTATTTTGCAGTCGATCCAAGAATTTCTTCTATACGGAGCAGTTGATTGTACTTGGCAATCCGGTCGGTGCGGCTGGCTGATCCGGTTTTAATCAGACCGGTATTCAAAGCTACAGCAAGATCAGCAATGGTGGTATCTTCAGTTTCACCTGAGCGGTGACTCATTACAGCAGTATAGCCATGGCGGTAAGCCAGATTAACAGCATCAATGGTTTCGGTGAGTGTACCTATCTGGTTTACTTTAATGAGTATTGAATTGGCCACCCCTTTATCCATGCCCATCTGCAAACGCTTTGAATTGGTTACAAACAAATCGTCGCCAACCAACTGTACCTTTTTGCCCATCACATCCGTCATTTCCTTCCAGCCATCCCAATCGTCTTCGGCCATTCCGTCTTCTATTGAAATGATGGGGTATTTATCTGTCCACTCTTTCCAATAGCTTACCATTTGTGATGAGGTAAGCTTATCACCGCTTGATTTTTTCAGATGATATACCTTTTCATCTTCCAGATAATATTCAGAAGATGCGGGATCGAGTGACAAGAATATATCTACTCCGGGTTTATAACCAGCTTTCTCTATGGCCTTTAGGATAACCTGAATGGCTTCTTCGTTGGATTTAAGATTTGGAGCAAAGCCACCCTCATCGCCCACATTGGTAGAGTATCCTGATTTTTGAAGCACTGATTTCAGGTTATGAAAAACTTCAGTACCCATACGCAGAGCTTCCGAAAAATTAGGCGCTCCCACGGGCATAATCATAAACTCCTGGAAGTCAATAGCATTATCGGCGTGTGAGCCGCCATTAATGATGTTCATCATTGGGATAGGCAAAGTGTTGGCATTTACACCGCCTACATATCTGAACAAAAACTGATTTGACTCCTGCGCTGCCGCATTGGCAACGGCCAGGGAAACACCAAGTATTGCATTGGCACCCATATTTGATTTATTTGGAGTACCGTCAATTTCAATCATCCGGTGATCAATCTCATTTTGTTCAGAAACCAGGTAGCCTTTCAGCTCTTCGGCCAAAACTTTGTTTACATTGTTAACGGCTTTTCTCACACTCTTACCCAGATAATATGCCTCGTCTCCATCCCGCAATTCCATCGCTTCGTGCACTCCTGTAGAAGCACCGGAAGGAACTGCAGCCCGGCCCATAATTCCATTGCTGGTGTATACATCAACTTCTATCGTAGGGTTCCCACGAGAATCAAGAATTTGCCGGGCAAAAACATTCAGAATTGAACTCATAATATTTTGTTTTAAAAGGTTAAACAATTAATTCTTTTCGTGTATCTTAAAACAGACCGAGGACAAAGTATCAGCTACTTCATCCCCGGTCAATTTATTGGCATAAAAACTATGCTTTAGGTTCTGTACCCTCCGAATCTGTTTCGCCGGTTTCATCTGACTGAGCCGGTTTATCTTCATCAGTAGGTTTCCCGGCAACAGGTTCCGCGGCTGATACATCAGCTTTAGGTGTAGACTTTGGTGTAGTTTCTTTACTATCCCCTGTTTTGGCTTTGGCTGAACGACTTCTGCGGGTAGTTTTAACTTTTGCACCCTCTTTGGCACTCAGCATAACTTCATTATAATCTACCAGCTCCATCATACACAACTCAGCATTATCTCCGAGACGGTTTCCGGTTTTCAAGATACGCGTATAACCTCCCGGGCGGCTTGCTACCTTTACCGATACTTCTCTGAAAAGCTCAGTTACCGCTTCCTTACTGTGCAAATAGCTAAAAACAATACGGCGTGAATGTGTAGAATCATCTTTTGAGCGGGTAATCAGGGGCTCAACATAGGTACGCAATGCCTTAGCTTTGGCAAGCGTAGTGTTGATGCGTTTATGCAGAATGAGCGAGGTCGCCATATTCGACAGCATGGCTTTCCGGTGGGCGCTCGTCCTTCCAAGGTGATTGAATTTCTTTCCGTGTCTCATTTCAATTAATCCTTATCAAGTTTATATTTTGCTATGTTCATCCCAAACTCCAGGTTCTTTGCCTTCACCAAATCTTCCAGTTCAGTGAGCGACTTTTTACCAAAGTTACGGAATTTTAATAGGTCATTTTTATTGTATGACACCAACTCACCAAGGGTTTCCACGTCGGCAGCCTTCAGACAGTTGAGCGCCCTAACCGAAAGGTCCATATCTACCAATCGGGTTTTGAGCAACTGACGAATATGCAATGATGTTTCATCAAACTCTTCGGCAACAGCTTTTTCTTCCGTATCAAGAGTAATTTTCTCGTCAGAGAAGAGCATAAAGTGATGGATCAGGATTTTGGCAGCCTCTTTCAAAGCATCCTTAGGATTTATGGAACCATCAGTAACCAGTTCAAGAATTAATTTTTCGTAGTCAGTCTTTTGCTCAACCCGGAAATTCTCGATGGTAAATTTTACGTTCTTTATGGGTGTATGAATGGAGTCGATCGCAATGGTATTCAATGGAGCGTTGGGTTGTTTATTTTCTTCTGCCGGCACATACCCCCTGCCTTTATCAACCGTAATGTCGATGATCAATTTCACTGAAGACTCCATATGGCAGATTACCTCTTCGGTATTAAGCACTTGAAATACCGACAGGAACTTATTCATTTCACCGGCCTTAAACACATTCTGGCCCGAAATTACGAGGCGTGCTTTTTCAGAGGTATCTGAATCAAGCAATCGCTTAAACCTCACTTTTTTCAGATTAAGGATAATGTCGGTAACATCTTCCACTACACCTTTCACCGAAGAGAACTCCATGTCAACACCTTCAATTCTCAGTGAAGTTATTGCATAACCTTCGAGCGATGAAAGTAATATTCTTCTCAGGGCATTGCCAATGGTAATACCAAACCCGGGTTCGAGAGGCCGGAATTCAAAAACACCTTTTGAATCATCAGCTTCGACCATGATCACCTTTTCAGGCTTTTGAAATGCTAATATAGCCATAAACTCTTGCTCTTACGTAAAAAAAAATTAAACTGCAATCGTTATTTCGAGTACAACTCCACTATGAGCTGCTCCTTAATGTTTTCCGGAATATCTTCACGAGTTGGAAGACTCACGAATTTCCCGGTCAGCAGATTGCTGTCCCACTCTAACCAGGGATAGGTATTGCGACGAACTGAAAGTGAATCCTGAATAGATTCCAATGATTTTGATTTTTCGCGCACTGCAATAACATCACCTACTTTCAATTCATAGGAGGGGATATTTACCACCGAACCATTTACGGTAATGTGGCGATGTGAAACCAATTGTCGACCAGCACTGCGACTGGGAGCAATACCCAAACGATATACTACGTTGTCGAGACGCATCTCAATGAGTTGAAGCAAAATTTCTCCGGTAACGCCTTTTTTGCGACTGGCTTTATGGAAGATATTCTTAAATTGTTTTTCAAGAATACCATAGGTATATTTGGCTTTCTGCTTTTCCTGAAGCTGAATACCATATTCTGAAAGCTTTTTACGCCTTTTCGAATTTCCGTGCATTCCCGGTCCGTAGTTCTTTTTTTCAAAAGCCTTATCCGGTCCGTAAATCGGATCTTTGAATTTGCGTGCAATTTTGGTTTTTGGACCTGTGTACCTGGCCATAATTACTTTTTATTTTTTGTCAGTGTTTTACTTTAAATCTCCTGGGGCTATGCTGAAAACCTCACGGCAACAGCACAAAGCTCCGTAAAAGGGAAAAATTATACCCTTCTGCGTTTGGGAGGACGACACCCATTGTGTGGCAAAGGAGTTACATCCATAATTTCCATCACCTCAATGCCTGAAGAGTGAATGGTACGGATGGCGGATTCACGGCCTGAACCGGGCCCCTTAACAAATACCTTTACCTTACGCAATCCCATATCATAGGCCACTTTGGAACATTCAGTGGCAGCCATCTGAGCAGCATAGGGAGTGTTCTTTTTCGAACCCCTGAAGCCCATTTTTCCGGCTGATGCCCAACTGATCACCTGACCTGTATTATTGGTAAGGGAGATGATGATGTTGTTAAAAGAGGCAGACACATATGCCCGACCTATCGGATCAACCTTAACAACTTTCTTTTTTGATGTTTTAGCAGTTTTTGCCATAACAGTATTTTTTCGACAATTCTTTGTGTTAAACTTAGGTTATCCCTTCAGGTATTAACCTTTGGTTGCTTTTTTCTTATTGGCAACCGTCTTTTTCCGTCCTTTACGGGTACGGGCATTATTCTTTGTGCTCTGTCCACGAAGGGGCAAACCCAAACGATGACGCACTCCGCGATAACAACCTATATCCATCAATCGCTTGATGTTGGTTTGTACCTCAGTACGCAATGCACCTTCCACCTTAAAGTGATCGTTGATCACTGTACGTATGGCATTTTGTTCATCATCGTCCCAATCCTGAACTTTCTTATTAACGTCCACACCGGCTTCTCTGAGAATTTGCTGAGCAGAACTCCTGCCAATTCCAAAAATATAGGTTAATCCTATTTCGCCTCTTTTATTTTTCGGTATATCAATACCAGCAATACGTGCCATATATTGGTTTCTTGTTTGTTAAACTCGGTTATCCTTGTCTTTGTTTGAATTTAGGGTTCTTTTTGTTGATTACGTATAATCGGCCCTTCCTTCTGACAATCTTACACTCTGGTGTCCTTTTTTTGATTGATGCTCTTACCTTCATTTTACAAGATGGTTTATTATTTGTATCTGAAAATTATTCGGCCTTTGGTGAGGTCATATGGCGACATTTCAAGTTTCACTTTATCACCGGGTAAAATTTTGATGTAGTGCATCCTCATTTTACCTGAGATGTGAGCGGTGATGATATGTCCATTCTCCAGTTCAACACGGAACATGGCATTGCCCAATGATTCGGTAACGGTTCCATCTTGTTCTATCGAAATTTGTTTCGCCATATAATTCAATTTAATGTGTTGATTCAAGTACTTTCTCAATTTCCTCAAACGAGGAGAGTATTTCTGTTGTCCCTTCCTTAATGGCTACGGCATGTTCATAATGTGCCGAAGGTCTTCCATCTGCGGTTCGGATGGTCCATCCGTCCTTATCCTGGATTACGCTACGTGTACCCAGATTAATCATGGGTTCAATACATATGACCAAACCGGGCTTAAGCAAGGTTCCGGTTCCCCGGCGGCCGTAATTAGGCACTTCCGGTTTTTCGTGCAAATGCCTGCCAACCCCATGACCCACCAAATCCCGTACCACATTGTAACCAAACTGCTCAACATAGTTTTGAATTTCAAAACCAATGTCTCCAATCCGCTTACCGGCAGTTGCTGCCTGGATACCCAGATACAAAGATTCCTTGGTGCGCTCCATCAGCAGCCTGATTTCTTCTGCTACTTCTCCTACCGGAAAAGAATAGGCAGAATCGCCTACAAAGCCGTTCAGTATTACGCCACAATCCACTGAAACCAAATCTCCATCCTGCAAAATCTGATCGCCCGGAATGCCGTGAACCACCACATCATTCACCGACACACATAGTGTAGCCGGGAAACCTCCATATCCTTTGAAGGCAGGTATTGCGTTATGGTCACGGATAAAGGTTTCCGCTACCTGATCGAGCGCCTGAGTGGTTACGCCAGGTTTAATGTGACGAGCCACTTCGGCCAGGGTTTTACCAACAAGTAAAGAACTCAGTCGTAATAATTCAATCTCTTCGTTTGACTTGTAATGGATCATTATTTTTTAGATCAATGGAGCTTTTAGCCCATATTCATTGAAGAACGTCCTTTGATTCTGCCTGACTTGGTCAGTCCGTCATAGTGACGCATCAAAAGATGACTTTCAATTTGTTGCAATGTATCGAGTACTACCCCAACCAGAATAAGCAGTGATGTACCCCCGTAAAACTGCGCAAACTGTGCAGTAATGCCAATCTGGCTGACCAGCGCCGGCATAATGGCTACGAATGCAAGGAAAAGAGATCCTGGCAGCGTAATGCGCGACATCACCTGATCAATAAATTCCGCGGTTCGTTTACCCGGTTTCACCCCCGGAATAAATCCGTTGTTCTTTTTCATATCCTCTGCCATCTGATTTGGGTTGATGGTGATGGCGGTATAGAAATAGGTGAAAATGATAATCATCAGTGCGAAAACAAAGTTATACCAAAAACCGTGAATGTTCGTGAAAGCAGCCGCAAACCCTGATAGTGATTCAGATGAAGCAAAACCTGCAAGGGTTAAAGGCAAAAACATAATGGCCTGAGCAAAGATAATAGGCATTACACCGGCAGCATTTACTTTAAGTGGAATGTACTGTCTCACGCCGCCATATTGTTTATTTCCAACAATACGTTTGGCGTATTGCACCGGAATTTTCCGCGTACCCTGCACCAGCAGAATACTAATAAGAATAACCCCTACAAGAACAGCAAGCTCAACAATAAAGATAACCAAACCACCACCTTTCTGCTCCATACGTGAAATGAGTTCACCAAACAAAGCAAAAGGCAATCGGGCGATAATTCCAATCATAATGATGAGCGAAATTCCATTTCCAATGCCCTTATCGGTGATGCGCTCACCCAGCCACATTACAAAGAGTGTTCCTGAAATTAGAATAACTACCGAGGACACCCAAAAGAAGGTGCTTGGGGAGGTAACTGCCGGATCAAATGGAGTAATTGCCTGGGCAGGCAATTGTGAAATAAGATTGGCAATATAGCCGGGAGCCTGAAAACCGGTAATGAGCACCGTAAGATAACGGGTGATCTGATTGATTTTCTTTCTTCCGCTCTCTCCCTCTTTCTGTAACTTTTGGAAATATGGAATGGCCATTCCCAAAAGCTGAACAACAATAGATGCAGAAATATAAGGCATGATACCCAGCGCAAAAATGGATGCATTCGAGAATGCTCCCCCTGAAAACATATTGAGCAAACCAAGCAATCCACTACTGGTTTGATTCTGTAGATTGGCCAGTTGGTTTGGGTCTACCCCCGGAAGTACCACATAAGAACCCAACCTGTAAAGCAAGACGATACCAATGGTATACGTAATCCTCTTTCTCAGGTCTTCAATCTTATAGATATTCCTTATGGTCTGAATAAATCGTTTCATTTACCGTTTAGATTTTTGTGGCCTGACCACCCTTTGATTCAATAGCTTTGATTGCTGATGCCGAGAAAGCATGTGCTGTGATATCCACTTTGGCGTTAAGTTCGCCACGACCAAGTATCTTAATACGGTCATTTTTGGAAGCCATGCCATTTTCAATCAGTACATCTATATCAATAACTTCAATGTTTTTATCGGATATTAACGACTGAATAACATCAAGGTTAATGCTTCGGTATTCAACACGGTTAATATTTTTAAATCCGTATTTAGGTACGCGACGGTAAAGAGGCATCTGACCGCCTTCAAAACCAAGCTTACGGCTATATCCGGAACGTGATTTGGCACCTTTATGCCCACGGGTAGCAGTACCACCTCTTCCGGAGCCCTGCCCGCGTCCAATCCGTTTGGTCTTTTTAACAGCGCCTTGTGCTGGTTTAAGATTGCTTAGATCCATAATAGTTTCGTAATTAATGTCGTGTATGAATTAAATTTCTTCAACTTTCAATAAGTGGTTGATTTTAGCGATCATCCCTTCAATCTGAGGGGTAGCCGTAACTTCGATGGGTCGGTTTACCCGTTTTATTCCCAACGCCTGAAGGGTACGTTTTTGACGCTCCGGCTGGTTAATGCCGCTTCTGATCTGGGTAACTCTTAGCTTTTTCATCCGTGCAATTTTTTTTCGGGTTAACATTATCCGTTGAACACCTTGTTCAGGTCCACACCGCGCTGTTGAGCAACTGCATGGGCATCACGCAATCTAACCAATGCATCGATGGTTGCCTTTACCACACTGTGCGGGTTGGATGAACCTTTTGACTTGGCCAGAACATCAGTAATACCAACACTCTCAAGAACAGCCCGCATGGCTCCACCGGCAATAACACCGGTACCAGGAGTAGCTGGTTTGATAAATACAAGAGCACCACCAAATTTGCCCAATTGCTCATGAGGAATGGTTCCTTTAAGTACGGGTACCTTTACCAGGTTCTTCTTGGCATCATCCACACCCTTGGCAATGGCTGAGGTAACTTCCTTGGCTTTACCCAATCCATACCCAACTACACCATTTTCATTACCTACCACAACAATTGCTGAGAAACTAAAAGTACGGCCTCCCTTGGTTACTTTGGTAACCCTTTGGATGCTAACCAGCCTGTCCTTGAACTCTATTTCGCTGGATTTAACCCTTTTTACGTTTACGTTTGCCATTTCCATTTAAAATTTAAGGCCTCCTTCCCTTGCAGCTTCTGCCAGGGATTTGATTCTACCATGATATAAGTAACCGTTACGATCGAAAACAACTTTTTCAATGCCTGCTTCCAGGGCACGTTTGGCAATAAGCTGACCAACCATCTTGGCCTGAGCTATCTTTGCCATGGGTTCCTGTGAGGCTTCCGGAGTTCTCGACGATGCAGAAACCAGTGTTGTGCCTTCCAGATCATTGATGATCTGAGCATAAATCTGCTTATTGCTTCTGAATACGGTCAACCGCGGCTGATCAGCCGTACCGGAAATCACCTTCCGGACTCTCAGCTTAATCCTGTGCCTTCTGTATTCCTTTTTGTTCTTAATAGCCATCCTATTATGAGGAGTTTATCCCGTTTCCGGGAAGGTTTATGTTAAAAATTATTTCTCTGAAGCTGATTTACCGGCTTTCTTCTTAATCTCTTCACCCATAAAACGGATACCCTTTCCTTTATAAGGCTCGGGTTTGCGAAGCGAACGGATTTTAGCCGCCACCTGCCCGATGAGTTGTTTGTCAAAAGATTTTAAAGTGATGATGGGGTTTTTTCCCCTTTCTGTTAATGTTTCTACACTAACTTCGGGTGGCATTTCAATAAAAATACCGTGGGAGTAACCAAGCGAAAGCTCCAGTATATTGCCGGCAGCGCTCGCCTTAAAACCAACACCAACCAATTCCTGAACAATGGTATAACCTTCAGAAACCCCTTTTACCATGTTGTCGAGCAATGAACGGTACAAACCATGCTTTGCTCTGGCATCCTGGGTTTCGTTAATGCGGTTAACATGCATTATGCCATCATCCACTTTTACTTCCACCAGTGGATCCAACTGCTGGGAAAGTTCTCCCAGTTTTCCTTTTACCGTTACCATATTGCCATCAGATACAGAGACCTGAACTCCTGAAGGCAACGATATGGGCATTTTTCCTATTCTTGACATGGGTTTTTCTCCTCTCTCAATTTAGCTAATGTAACACAAAACCTCACCACCTATCTGCTGTGTTCTGGCTTCCTTATCGGTCATCAGTCCACGATTGGTAGAAAGAATAGCAATTCCCAACCCATTCAAAACCCGCGGAAGGTTCTCAGCATTAACATACCGGCGCAATCCCGGTTTGCTGACCCGTTCCAGTTTCGATATGGCTGACAGCTTACTAACGGGATGATACTTCAGCGCAATTTTAATGGTGGCTGGAAAAATGTCATCCTCGAATTTATAATTCAGGATATAACCTTTTTCAAACAGAATTTTAGTTATTTCCTTTTTCATGTTTGAGGAAGGTATCTCCACAATCCGGTGATTAGCCATTACGGCGTTACGAACCCGGGTCAGGTAATCTGCAATAGGATCTGTTACCATTTTATCCTTTATTGTTTGTTATTCAATGACTTAAATTTACCAACTGGCTTTCTTTATTCCAGGAATCAACCCTTCGAGAGCCATAAAGCGGAAGTTGATACGCGAAATACCAAACTGACGCATGTAGCCTTTAGGGCGTCCGGTGAGCTTACACCTGTTGTGTAAACGAACGGGTGAAGCATTCCTGGGCAATTTCTGAAGTCCGATATAATCACCGGCTTCTTTTAGTTCTGCACGTTTTGCTGCATATTTAGCTACAAGCCGCTCTCTTTTGCGCTCTCTCGCTTTTATTGATTCTTTTGCCATTTTACTGTTTTTGATTTTTGAATGGTAAACCAAATTCTTTTAAAAGTGCCAGACACTCTTTATCGGTATTGGCTGATGTTACAAAAGTAATATCCATACCATTAATTTTAGACACTTTGTCAATGAGCACCTCCGGAAAGATGATCTGCTCTGTTACACCCAGGGTATAATTTCCCCGGCCATCGAAACCTTTCTCATTGATACCGCGGAAGTCGCGTATACGAGGAATGGCTACCGATACCAAACGATCCAGAAACTCATACATTCTTTCCCCTCTGAGGGTTACTCTTACGCCAATGGGCATGCCCCGGCGCAATTTAAAGTTGGAAATATCTTTACGGCTTTTTGTAGCCACAGCCCGCTGACCGGTAATGGCGCTCATTTCGTTAATACCGGCATCAATCAGTTTTTTGTCGGCAATTGCCGTACCAAGTCCCTGGTTAACACTAATTTTGAGCAAACGGGGTACCTGCATAACAGTTTTGTAGTTAAACTGCTCGGTGAGGGCCGGAATAATTTCCTGTTGGTACTTATCTTTTAAGCGTGGTGAATAGTTCATTATTTAATTACCTCCCCAGACTTTTTTGAATAACGGACTGATTTATTGGTTTTGGCATCTATCCTGCGGCCAACCCGGGTAGGTTTCCCTGTATTGTCAACTATCATCAGGTTGGACAAATGAATCCCGGCTTCTTTTTTTACGATACCGCCCTGGGCGTTTTGTGCGTTGGGCTTAGTGTGTTTTGAGATCAGATTGGCTCCCTCAACAATGGCTTGTTGTTTATCCACCATTACTTCCAGTACCTTCCCCTGTTTTCCTTTCGACTCACCGGTAATCACCTTAACGATATCGCCTTTTTTTATTTTCAGCTTTGTGCTCATAGTTTCTTGTCGGTTAAAGCACCTCGGGTGCCAGTGAAACAATCTTCATGTATTGCTTTTCACGCAATTCTCTGGCCACAGGGCCAAAGATACGGGTTCCTGACATTTCACCGGCAGCATTGAGCAATACCACGGCGTTGTCATCGAAGCGGATGTAGGATCCATCGTTGCGACGAATTTCTTTTTTGGTTCTCACCACTACCGCTTTGGCAACTGTTCCCTTTTTTATATTACCTGAGGGTAACGCATGTTTAACGGTTACCACAATTTTGTCGCCAATGGAGGCATAACGTTTACGTGTACCACCCAATACCCGGATGCAAAGTACTTCTTTTGCGCCACTGTTGTCGGCTACTAAAAGACGTGATTCCTGTTGTATCATAATTACTTGGCCTTTTCAATAATTTCAACTAATCTCCAGCATTTGGTTCTGCTCAATGGACGGGTTTCAGCAATGACAACGGTATCACCGATATTACAGTCATTCTTTTCATCATGAGCCGTAAATTTGGATTGTTTCTTCACAAACTTACCGTATTTGGGGTGTTTCTCGCGACGTTCAACCTGAACCACAATAGACTTATCCATTTTGTTGCTTACCACAACCCCAGTGCGTTCTTTTCTCAGATTTCTGGTTTCCATACCTTTTCCTGTTATTGTTTGTTAACGGCAGCGGTTGACTGATCCTTTGCAGCTTCACCGGCTTTGCGTTTATGCAATTCCGTGAGCATTCGGGCTATCGTCCTGCGGTAATTTTTTATTTTATTTGGATTCTCCAGAGGTGAAACAGCATGGTTGAGGCGAAGCCTGGTAAGCTGTTTACGTTCTTCATCAAGCCGCTCAATAAGTTCGGCTGTCGAAAGCTCTTGTATAACTTCTTGTTTCATCGTTCGTTATATTGTTTCTTCAACGTAATCTCTTCTTACCACGAACCTGGTGGCTACAGGAAGTTTTTGTGCGCCAAGACGAAGGGCTTCTTTGGCTACCTCTTCGGTAACTCCTTCAGCTTCAAAAATAAGGCGTCCGGGGCTTACACGTGCCACGAAATATTCGGGAGCACCTTTACCTTTACCCATACGTACCTCTGCAGGTTTCTTGGTAACCGGCTTGTCAGGAAAAATACGAATCCATATCTGGCCTTCGCGTTTCATGAAGCGGCTTATGGCCTGACGGGCTGCTTCGATTTGCCTTCCCGTTATCCAGGCTTCTTCCAGGGTTTTTATACCGAATGAACCAAATGAAAGCTCTGCTCCACGCTTGGTGTTGCCTTTCATTTTGCCTTTCTGCATTTTCCTGTATTTTGTTTTCTTTGGCTGTAACATTATTATCTAATATTGAGCGTGTTACTAATTAGTTTCGTGGGTTACTGCTTTTACCCCGGCCACCGCCACGGTTGCCGCCACCACGAGGAGGACGTCCACCGCCACGGGGTGTCATGGGCTTATCGCGACCCGGACCTGCAAGATTACTGTCAGCAGCAGGAGTAAGATCTGGTTTACCATAAATCTCACCTTTACAAATCCATACTTTTATTCCAATGCGACCATAAGTGGTATGAGCTTCGGCAACAGCATAATCAATGTCGGCTCTAAGGGTGTGCAATGGGGTACGACCTTCTTTTATCATTTCGCGGCGTGCCATTTCAGCTCCCGCCAAACGACCCGATATTAAAACCTTTATGCCTTCAGCACCTATTCGCATGGTTGAGGCAATGGCTGTTTTGATGGCACGACGATATGAAATACGTCCTTCGATCTGCCGGGCGATGGCATTGGCCACGATGACCGCATCCATTTCCGGACGTTTTATCTCCGCGATATTGATCTGTATCTCTTTTTTGGTAATCTTTTTTAATTCTTCCTTCAACTTATCCACTTCCTGGCCTCCTTTTCCGATAATGATACCCGGACGGGCAGTGTGAATAGTTACAGTAACAAGTTTCAGGGTGCGCTCGATTACAATTTTTGCAACGCCAGCCTTTGATAAACGCGCATTGAGATACTGGCGGATAGTATGATCTTCTATCAGCTTATTCTCGAAACGTCTGCCACCATACCAGTTGGAATCCCAGCCTTTAATGATGCCTAACCTGTTACCTATTGGATTTGTCTTCTGTCCCATTCAACAATGTGATTATGTTTGTTAACGCCTTTTAGCAGTGATTTTTATTATTGTTCAGCAATTTCTCTGTGGTCAATTCGCAGGGTTACGTGGTTGGAACGCTTGCGGATACGATGTGCACGGCCCTGAGGAGCAGTACGAATTCGCTTGAGTGAACGGGCGCCATCAACTCCAATCTCGCTGATGTAAAGATTGGCACTTTCCATACGAACGCCTTCGTTTTTTGCCTGCCAGTTGGCCAGGGTTGAAAGCAACAACTTATGTAGCCTGATACTGGCATCCTGGGGTGAGTGTTTAAGCACGTGAAGTGCCTGTTCCACTTTCATCCCACGAATCAAATCTGCCATAAGGCGCATTTTGCGGGGTGAGGTCGGACAATTGCGCAGTGTAGCAAAAGATACGCTTTTACGATCTTCTTTGAGTTGGTCTGCTTTGATTTTTTTACGTGATCCCATTTATATTTCCTCCCTTACTTTTTTCCTTTGTCCTTACTGCCGGCATGTCCCCTGAATATTCGGGTAGGTGAAAATTCACCCAGCTTATGACCTACCATATTTTCAGTCACATATACCGGTATAAACTTATTCCCATTATGCACGGCTATGGTTTGTCCCACAAAATCAGGAGAAATCATGGTTGCACGTGACCAGGTTTTAATTACCACTTTTTTGTTTGAACTTACCGCGTCCAAAACTTTCTTTTCAAGCTTGTAGTCTATATAAGGACCTTTTTTAAGCGAACGGCTCATATTTATTGCTGTTTACAGTTCAATTACTTTTTCCTTCTTTCAACAATATACTTGTTGGAAGCTTTTTTCGGATAACGTGTTTTATAGCCTTTTGCGGGCAATCCTTTGCGTGAGCGTGGTTGTCCACCAGAAGCACGACCTTCACCACCACCCATGGGGTGATCTACCGGATTCATTACTACGGCACGGGTGCGCGGACGGCGGCCCAACCAGCGACTACGACCGGCTTTACCTGAAACTTCAAGGTTGTGTTCTCCGTTAGAAACCATACCAATGGTAGCTTTACAGGCCTGAAGTATCATGCGTGTTTCGCCTGAGGGCAGTTTAATGATTGCAAACTTACCATCACGTGACATGAGCTGGGCAGATGAACCTGCACTGCGTGCCATCTTGGCTCCCTGGCCCGGACGCAGTTCAATGTTATGAATTACTGTTCCGAAGGGTATCTCACTCAAATACATTGTATTCCCGATTTCCGGTTGTGCTCCTTTGCCTGATACCACTTCCTGACCTACCTTAAGTCCGTTGGGCGCAACAATATATCGCTTCTCACCATCTGCATAGTACAATAACGCAATGCGTGCGGTACGGTTAGGATCATATTCTATGGTTTTCACCATTGCCGGAATATTTTCCTTGTCACGTTTGAAATCTATCATGCGATATTTTTTCTTGTGACCGCCTCCGATAGACCTAAGGGTCATCTTTCCGGAATTATTACGGCCGCCTGAGCGTTTGCGTGGCTGCAATAAGCTCTTTTCAGGGCTCTCTGCAGTTATGTCATCCAGTGCGCTGATAATCTTAAAGCGCTGACTCGACGTGGTCGGTTTGTATTTCTTTAAAGCCATTATCTTTAAATATTGCTATAAAAATCAATTGTTTCACCTTCAGCTACTGTAATGATAGCTTTTTTGTACGAATTAGACCTGCCCGTCAATAAGCCGGCTTTGGTAAAGCGTGACTTGGACTTTCCGGCATAATTCATGGTGTTCACCTCGGTAACTTCTACCCCGTAGATCTCTTCCACCGCTTTTTTTATCTGCAGTTTGTTTGCACTTTTCTGCACGATAAAACCGTAACGATGAAGTTTATCTCCTAAGAGGGTCATTTTTTCCGTAACTACCGGTTTTATTATGATACCCATGGTTTTTGTGGTTAATGGTTCTTAATCTCAGCAAGCTGAGTGAATTTTAATTCTCAAATGTCTTTTCGATTTCGGCAACCGAGCTCTCAAGAAATATCAGGTTATGAGCACGAAGAATTTCGTATGTATTTAAATCACAAGCTCTTATAACCCTTGCATGCCTTAAATTACGGGACGACAAATATACATCTTTATTGGGTTCACCCAACACTAAAAGTATCTTTTTATCGCTTAATTTAAGGTTTTCGAGCAATTCCACGAAATGCCTGGTTTTTGGCTTATCAAAGTTCAGATCCTCAAGAACCATAATGCTGTTGTCTTTAGCTTTATGTGTGAGGGCTGAAAGACGGGCCAGTTGTTTTAGTTTCTTGTTCAGTTTGAAGCTGTAATCGCGTGGCTGAGGACCAAATACTCTAGCTCCTCCCCGCATGATCGGCGATTTTATGCTTCCCGCACGGGCACTGCCTGTTCCTTTTTGCTTTTTCAGCTTTCGCGTACTACCTGACAACATTGACTTCTCTTTCGAGCTGTGGGTACCCTGGCGCTGATTGGCCAGATACTGCTTGGTGTCGAGATATATGGCGTGATCATTGGGCTCAATATTAAAAATTGAGTCGCTTAACTGAACCGTTTTTGCGGTTTTCTCACCTTTGAGGTTATATACTGTTAGCTCCATCTTTCAATTATTACGTATGATCCATTGGCTCCGGGAACAGCACCTTTCACCAGAATGAGATTTTTTTCCTTCACAATTTTTAAAATCTGCAGGTTAATCATCTTCACCCGCTTGTTGCCCATTTGACCAGCCATGCGCATTCCTTTGAAAACGCGTGATGGCCACGAGGAGGCACCTATTGATCCGGGTGCACGAAGACGGTTATGCTGACCGTGAGTTGTTCCACCTACTCCGGAAAAACCATGCCGGCGCACTACGCCTTGAAATCCTTTTCCCTTAGATATCCCAACAACATCCACATATTCACCTTCGATGAAAATGTCAACCTCAACCACATCACCAAATTTTTTGCGGTTTTCTGCTTCAAAACGGGTAAACTCAACTACCTTGCGTTTAGGAGTAATGCCGGCTTTGGCAAAATGCCCCATTTCAGCTTTGGTAGAATGTTTCTCCTTTTTGTCATCGTAAGCCAGTTGTATGGCCTCATAACCATCCGTTTCCCTGGTTTTCACCTGAGTAACGTGACAGGGACCGGCCTCTATAACCGTGCAGGGCTGATTCTTGCCGCTGGCATCGAATATGCTGGTCATCCCGATCTTTTTTCCTATAATTCCTGACATTGCAGTATCCTGTTAAAATTGACGTTTCTTTTTAATGTGTACCTTTAAGTACCTGGTTTTTGTAGAACGATCAAACCTTGATTTCCACTTCCACCCCGCTGGGCAATTCCAGTTTCATCAGCGCATCAATGGTCTGGCTGGTGGTACTGTAGATGTCGAGCAATCGCTTGTATGAACTGAGTTCAAACTGTTCCCTCGACTTCTTGTTGACAAAGGTTGACCTCAACACGGTGAATATCTTTTTGTTGGTAGGTAAAGGAATGGGTCCGTTAACTACAGCACCGGTTGATTTTACGGTCTTAACGATCTTTTCGGCTGATTTATCAACCAGGTTGTGATCGTATGATTTCAGTTTTATTCTGATCCTTTGGCTCACGTTAGTTCGGATTTTTTTTATTATTGATTATTTTACAAGGTAACCCTTTAATTTATAAATCACTTCATCGGTAAGGGTAGCAGACAATGGCGCATAATGCGAAAACTCCATGCTCGAATTGCCCCGGCCTGAGGTGATGGTACGCAATACCGTTACATAACCGAACATTTCGGCCATGGGTACTTTTGCTTTCACTATCTGATAGCGGTTTTTAACATCAATGCCTTCCACACTTGCCCTGCGTTTGTTTAAATCGCTGGTAATTTCTCCAACATATTCGTCGGGAACATTCACTTCAAGACGCATAATGGGTTCAAGCAGTACGTTTTTGCCCAGTTTTGCAGCATTTCTAAAACCTACCTTGGCACAGATCTCAAAGGCAAGGGCATCAGAATCAACCGGATGCGCAGAACCATCAAGTATCCTAACCTTCAGACTTTCGAGGGCAAAACCGGCCAGAACACCATTCTGCATGGCAGTACGGAAACCTTTTTCAATTGCCGGAATATATTCCTTTGGAATATTTCCACCCTTTACATCATTGATAAACTGTAATCCACGAATCCCAGCATCTGCAGGACCCATTTCAAAAAGTATGTCGGCAAATCGACCCCGGCCACCGGTTTGTTTTTTATAAACTTCGCGATGCTCCATGGTGCTGATAAATGCTTCTTTATAAGCTACCTGGGGATTTCCTTTATTGATTTCAACTTTAAATTCACGTTTCAGGCGGTCGGCAATAACTTCCAGATGGAGCTCACCCATACCACTGATAACGGTTTGTCCGGTCTCTTCATCTACCCTTACGGCAAATGATGGATCCTCTTCAGCCAGTTTAAGCAGTGACTGGTCAAGTTTGTCCACGTCATCCTGGGTTTTGGGTTCCACTGCAATGCTGATCACTGGTTCGGGAAATTCAATCGAGTCAAGCACTATGGGATGCTTTTCATCGCAAATGGTATCGCCCGTTTTGATGTCTTTAAAACCAATGATGGCAGCGATATCGCCAGCCTCTACCTGCTGGAGGGGTGTTTGTTTGTTGGCGTGCATCTGCAAAATACGTGAGATGCGCTCTTTTTTACCCGTGGCCGTATTGAGCACATAGCTTCCTGAAAGCAGTTTTCCGGAAATTACCTTAATAAAAGCCAGGCGGCCAACGAAAGGATCAGTAGCAATTTTAAATGCCAGGGCAGAAAAGTAATCGGTATCTGTCGGATGACGGAATTCCTCTTTTTCTGTGTAGGGATTTATACCCTTAATACTCTCCATTTCAGCCGGAGTAGGCAGGTAACGTACTATGGCATCAAGCAGAGGCTGAATGCCTTTATTTTTAAATGAAGCTCCACAAAGAACAGGAGTAATGCGTTGCTCAAGGGTTGCCTTGCGAAGGATGCCATACATTTCATCCGGAGTGATGCTATTGTGATTCTCAAGATACTTTTCAAACAGCTCTTCACTTTCTTCAACAACGCCTTCAATGAGTTTAAATCTGTATTCGTTTACCATTTCCAACATATCAGCCGGCACAGTTCCTTTGGTAAAAGTCATACCATTAGATTCTTCGTCCCAGATGATGGCCTCGTTGGTAATAAGATCCACCACACCGATAAAGTTGTCTTCTTCACCAATGGGAAGTTGTAATGGTACAGGATTGGCACCCAATTTTTCTTTAATCTGCGAAAGCACACTAAAGAAGTCGGCACCGGCCCGGTCCATTTTATTCACGAAACAAATTCGTGGAATATTGTACTTGTCGGCTTGCCGCCATACGGTTTCACTCTGAGGTTCCACCCCTCCTACCGCACAGAACAAAGCCACAGCACCATCGAGTACCCTGAGAGAGCGCTCCACCTCAATGGTAAAGTCCACGTGTCCGGGGGTATCAATGATGTTGATCTTGTATTTTTGATTGTCCACATCCCAGCTAACAGTGGTGGCCGCAGAGCTGATGGTAATTCCGCGTTCCTGCTCCTGGATCATGAAATCCATAGTAGCTGTACCTTCGTGAACTTCACCAATTTTATAACTTTGCCCGGTGTAATACAATATCCGCTCCGTTGTCGTGGTTTTTCCCGCGTCAATGTGAGCCATGATGCCGATGTTGCGTGTATGTGCTAACCGTGCTAACATTTGGATATTGTGGTTCTGGGTTTGGTTAATGATTAATTAAAATCTGAAGTGTGAGAATGCCTTGTTGGCGTCAGCCATACGGTGGGTATCCTCTTTTCTTTTAAATGCAGCGCCTTCTTCTTTATAGGCAGCCATAATTTCGCCTGCAAGTTTGCCACTCATGGTCTTTTCGTGACGTTTCCGTGCGAAGAGAATGAGATTTTTCATGCCAATGGAACTTTTGCGACTGGGACGGATTTCCGATGGAATCTGAAAAGTAGCTCCACCTATACGTCGACTGCGTACTTCCACATTGGGCGTTACATTGTTCAATCCTTTTTTCCAGACTTCCAGTCCGTCTTCACCGGTTTTTTCACTTACCTGGGCAATGGCATCATAAAAAATCTGAAATGCCAGATTCTTTTTGCCTGTATACATCAGGTTATTGACAAACTTGGTAACGAGTACATCGTTAAACTTCGGATCGGGAAGTATGATTCTCTTTTTGGGTTTTGATTTCCTCATGGTTGAAAACTTATATTACCTTGAAACCAGTGTTATTTTTTACCTTTTGCAGGAGCTGCCTTACCTGCTTTTGGGCGTTTGGTGCCATATTTGGAACGACGCTGATTGCGGCCATCTACACCCGAAGTATCCAAAGCGCCACGAATGATGTGGTAACGTACTCCGGGAAGATCCTTTACTCTGCCACCACGGATCATTACAATAGAGTGCTCCTGCAGATTATGGCCTTCACCCGGAATGTAGGCATTCACTTCCTTGGTGTTGGTAAGCCTTACACGGGCTACTTTACGCATTGCTGAATTCGGCTTCTTTGGCGTGGTGGTATAAACCCTCACACAAACACCCCTTCGCTGAGGGCAGGAATCCAAAGCAGGCGATTTACTCTTCTCGGTCAGCTTGTTGCGTCCTTTACGTACCAGTTGCGAAATTGTAGGCATATCGAATCTTTTAAGTTTTTTGTTTACTCGGCTACCCCATTTTTTTGGGACTGCAAAAGTAGTCTATTATTTTAAATTAACAAGTCGCTGATAAAAAAATATTTACCGCCTTGCGCTTGCTCCTGACATGATTGCATGTATTGCATGCGGATGTCGGGAAAAACTTTCTGAAGAAATGGATGGGGAAAGACAGGAAAGACACAACAGCCCTAAGGCCCGAAAGACTAATCGCTGTTTGCTTGTGATAATCCGCTGCAACGATTGAAACCTATGTTGTCTTACTTTATCAGGTTTCCCGGATTCGAAAATCTCAGAAAAAATGCATTTTTCAGCAAATATCAACTTCTACTTTCTTCCAAATGCGGCTGCAAAAGTATAAATAAATATGACACTAACAACATTTTGATCATGTATTTTTAAATTTTCTTTGGGGATTTGTTATTTTTCCTTGTAAGAAGAACCAGAAGGAATTAATCTTAGTACATTTAAATAAGCAAATTGCACTTTATACCTTATTTATATATTGGGAAAAAATTCTCGTTTTAGTGGGAAGAAATCATCCAGGGGTCCAGTCTAAAAAAGGTAAAAATAAAAAAATGACACTAAAACACAAAGGCAGCACGTTGCACAAAGTCACTATTTAGTAATGAATAAAATCTGATATGGCCTGGTGCCTGACTGCATGAATACGCGCGGGGCAGGCAAACGCGGGCAGGCCTTCGAGCCTTTGCCGGCAAAAATAAGAGTTCTTATACTGAGCGCATCCATTTTGATTGATTACAGCAGACTCATCAGCTTCTTATAGCCCCCCGCACTTACCCTGAGTTTTTCTTCATTTTTCAATACCACCACATGAGTATCCCTGGTATAAGGTTCCACTTTTACAATATAATTGATGTTTACGATATAACTGCGATGTATCCTGATAAACTCATCCGCGGGCAAGTGGTGTTCAAAATACTTCATGGTTTTTTCTTTAAGATGCCTGCCCTGTTCCGAATGAATCATCACATAATCGTCTTGTGCTTCTATATAATATATGGTATGCACGGCAATCACCAGTATCCGGGAACCCACTCTGACTACAGTCCGTTCAAGGATGGAGGAAACAGATTCGAGCCCACTCATTAAAGAATTCCTTTCCACGGCAGCACTCCATGATTCCGGCAGGCTGTTCAGCGCTTTATCCACCGCCTGATTAAAACGAACAGCAGAGAAAGGTTTTAAAAGATAGTCTACAGCGTTCAGTTCAAATGCCCTGATGGCAAATTCATCAAATGCAGTGGTAAATATAATTTTTGGCGGGTCAGTAAGCAACTCCAATAACTCAAAGCCATTGATTTTAGGCATTTGGATGTCGAGGAATACCAGTTGTGGACTGAATTCCTGTATCATCTTTAAGGCTTCAAAACCGTTCTCACATTCTCCAATAATTTCCAACCCGGGATAATGCACCAGATATTGCTTCAGGAGTTCGCGCGCAGGCGGTTCATCATCAACAATCAAAATCTTTACTTTATCCATGTATCCGGAATATTGAGTTTAACTTCAAAGATATTCGCATCCCTTAACACCTCAACTGCATTATTTACACCATAAATCATCCGTAATCGCTCTGTTACATTCGACAAACCGGTTCCGGTACCTTTGTGATGAATCATTGCAGCATCAAAATGATTTTTGATGGAAATCAACAGTTTCCCTCTTTGCTCAACTGCCTTAATCCTTATGATAGTCGAATCAATGGTGTCATAAATACCGTGTTTTATGGCATTTTCAACCAGAGGTTGCAGCACCATTGAGGGCAACGGCCAATTTCCCAGTTCGGTTTCTATTTCTTCGATCACCTGAAGACGCTGCCCGAACCTTACCTTTTCAATTTCAAGGTAGAGTTTCAGTTGATTAAGCTCCTGACTTAGGGTACTCATTTCCTGATTTGAAAACCGGAGTGAGTACCGCATAAATTCGGAAAGATTAATGACCATTTCCTGAGCTTTTGCAGGATTGGTAAGGGTTAATGAGCTGATAGAATTGAGGGCATTAAACAGAAAGTGTGGTTTTATCTGTGACTTAAGGGCATTTAATTCGGATTCATGCAACAGAGAACGCAATTGTTCCTCCCGCTGCTGATGTTGCTTCAAATTGTAGTTGCTGTTTATCAGATAGAAAACACTTACCATCATCACAAAAAGCAGCAAGCCATAAATACCCCGCAGCGCAAAAGTATCAGCAATAGAATCAGGATAATTTTCAGGTATATGGGTTATCTTACTCATAATCAAATAACCGGCTCCCAACCATATCAGCAGGGTAACGCTGCATACAATTATAAATCTGACAATCAATGCAACGGTATGTATTTTTTCAAAATCAGAGATTTTCACTAAAAACCATATTCCGATTCCAAGCAGGGCATACACCATATTATATACCAGCACTTCGGTAATGGCAATTGGAGCCGGAATTTTATACCAGACACCAATAAGCAGGTAATGTACCAGTGCAACCATCAGCCAGGCGGCAAAGTACAATAAAATACCCGAACGTAAAGCCCTTTTCATGTGGTAAAGGTACACATATGAATCAATAACTCTTGATTTCGCCGCCTCCGAATAAAGCCAAACCTTTTATTACAAGCACTTTCGACTGGTCGATGTTCAGATTTTGGCGTTTGTCTGAGAATCCGCCAAGGATATTAAATATTTCGAACTTTACATTCCAGTCGGCAGGAACTATAAGCGTTGCTCCACCAAATATGGCCATTACATCCATTACATTTTGGCCTTCAGCAAGTGACGACTGGGTAAGGTTGATGCTGGTACCACCGAACACCGCCACTATCCTGCCTCCTTTGAAACGCGGTGTAATTATGTTACGCTCACTTCCTCCAAATATGCATACTTCATCAATGGCTTCTTCATCCATTGCATTAATCTGGTTCTTGCGGCGCGATTTAAACAAAGAGGTATTTGAAAAAATAACAGCAAAACCTATCAGAATCACCATCAGTGGCCAGAATGTGGAATAGAGATTATATCCTGTGATGCGGCCCTGCAAAAATACAAGTCCTATTACCAATAAGATACCTCCCCAGACATATTGCTTTTTTACAAAATTAACCAGGCCTATTGCTATGAGTAACATTGGCCACGAAAAAACTATATGCCAGACGTCCAGCCTTACCAGGCCCATATTCCGGAGCATATATAATAGTCCAACTCCAATTATCATTAATCCGATTACCAGGGTTTCGGCGTTACCCGTTTTTTTTGTCTTGTAACTGTTTATTCCGTTGTTTTTGTCCATGATCTTAAGGTTTTTCAATTGTAATTTAAAATGTTAATGCAAAAATACGGTGGTCAATAAGATTGTAATAGCACAATTCGGTGAATGCCGGAAAAAACAGGACGAATGATTTATATAAAAAAATGAAAAGTGAGCTTCCGGCAAATCCGGGTCGACATATGGCTTAAGTTGATTTATCAGTTGATGAAAGTTTTGATTAATCGTGATAAAACCTTTGTCGGAGCAGTTAATAAAAATTCACTGCATCAATCGACAAAATTAGATCGGGGATTTATTACAACTGTTTATTCACAAGTTCTTCAAATGCTGGCGGTAAGACAGAATTAATTTACTGATAACTCAGTTTAAATCCGGTTCCGGTAATTCGGGCAACAAGCTAAGGTTAGTGATAAACCTTTCATTGTTGAAGGCTTCTCCATTACGCATCAACTGGATAAGCTCCACCTGCAGGGCAAGATATATAAGGCGACGGGCTTCAGCATCGGAAAATGAACTGGAAATTAAGCGACGGTATGTATGTGCTGTTTCCGGGGGATGATTGTATCTGATTTGTTTATCAACAATCAACTCAATGGCAAAAATAATGCTTTCGTTCCGTTTAAACATAAGTCAAAAAATCAGTCTGTGAATTGCATCAACCTGCTTTTATTAATTGATTTCATCACCAAAGGTAATTTCCCCCGGTTGAATTTAGAATCAATCTAAACAGTTAGCCTAAAAAATCTTTCCTCAACAAAATATTAATTGTCGCTAAAAGGCATCTACACAGGCAGAAACCTGCCGGTTACACAGCTTAACCCATAAATTAAACCAATCCCATCCGGGAGCCATGGAAAGTTTTGTTAATTTTGCAGCATCAAAATCTTACATGGAAGATCTACTTGAACAATTGAATGAAGCACAGCGCATTGCTGTTATGCATACTGAAGGTCCCGCAATGGTGATTGCCGGTGCAGGCTCGGGTAAAACCAGGGTACTCACCTATCGCATCGCATACCTGTTGCGAAAAGGAGTGGATCCGTTTAATATATTGGCCCTTACATTTACCAATAAAGCTGCCCGTGAAATGAAAGACCGGGTCACCAAGCTGATTGGAAGTACCGAGGGTCGAAATGTGTGGATGGGTACCTTCCATTCTATTTTCGCCAGAATACTCCGTGTTGAAGGCCATTACCTGGGCTATCCTTCAAATTTCACCATTTACGATACAGATGATTCTAAAAGTCTGATTAAAAATATACTCAAAGATCTTAATCTTGATCCAAAAATTTATGTTCCCTCTGCTATACTGGGCCGGATTTCATCGGCTAAATCAAGTCTGATTTCTGCAGAAGAATATGCTGAAAATGCACATCTGCTCGAGCAGGACAGGATCAATAACCGTCCACAAACCGGTGAAATTTACAAGGCATATAAAGCACGATGTTTTAAGGCGCATGCCATGGATTTTGACGACCTGCTCTTCAACACCAATCTGCTGCTGCGCGACTACCCTGAAGTGCTTATTAAGTATCAGAATAAGTTTAACTATATATTGGTAGACGAGTATCAGGATACCAATTTCGCCCAGTATCTTATTGTGAAAAAACTTGCGGCCCGCCATGAAAACCTCTGTGTGGTGGGTGATGATGCTCAAAGTATATATGGTTTCAGGGGAGCAAACATTCAGAATATTCTGAATTTTAGCAACGATTATCCTGATGCCTCTACTTTTAAGCTGGAGCAGAATTACCGTTCTACCAAAGTAATAGTGGAGGCTGCCAACTGCATCATTGCCAAAAACAAAGAGCAAATTTTAAAGCAGGTTTGGACCGAGAACGAATCCGGCACCAGAATCAATATCCTCAAAGCCACTTCCGATACCGAGGAAGGCAATCTGGTAGCCAACTCCATTTTCGAAACGCGAATGAATCAGCATGTACCCAACGAGCATTTTGCCATACTTTACCGCACCAATGCCCAATCCCGGGCCATTGAGGAACCTTTGAGGCGTCTTAATATCCCTTATCGTATTTATGGCGGTTTGTCGTTCTATAAGCGAAAAGAGATCAAAGATCTGCTTGCTTATTTCAGACTGGTAGTCAACAACCGTGACGATGAAGCTTTTAATCGCATCATCAATTATCCGGCCCGGGGAATAGGAAAAACCACTCTCGAAAAGCTTCAACTGGCTGCTGTTATCCACAATTTAAGTCTGTTTGAGATTGCCAGTCAGGCAAATCAGTATGTTTCCGGGCTTAATACCGGCGCATTGGCAAAAATTGAAGAGTTTTGCGGAATGATTGCGGGGTTTAGCCGCATGGTTCCAACCATGAAAGCCTACGAGCTGGGCTTTAGGATTGCCAAAGCTTCCGGTTTAATTGGAGAGTTGTCGATTGATGATACCGATGAAGGCAAATCGAGAATGCAGAATATTGAGGAATTGCTCAACGCGGTAAAAGATTTCTCTGAAAAGGAACAAACACTTTTCCCTGATGAGGAAACCGGTGAATTGCTTTCGGGCAGTCATGAACGCACGCTTGATCAGTTTATGCAGGAAATTGCCCTGCTTACCGATGCCGATAGTGACGATAAAGAAAATAATGACAAAGTGGTACTGATGACTGTTCATGCCGCCAAAGGGCTTGAGTTTCCATATATCTACATTGTTGGATTGGAAGAAAACCTTTTCCCTTCGCTGATGTCATTACAAACCCGGGCAGAGATAGAAGAAGAGCGGCGCTTATTTTATGTTGCACTTACACGGGCTGAGAAACGGGTTACCCTTTCATATGCACAAACGCGGTATCGTTGGGGTAACATGACTCAAAACGAGCCCAGCCGGTTTCTGGCCGAAATAGATGAAAGCTTCATTGAGCAACCCATCCGCCGGGTAGCTTCCCAATCGCAGAGAGACCCGGTAATTTTGAACCAGGCACCAACTCAAAAAAGAAATCTCAAAAAAATCACCGATACATCCGTTGAACAACTATCTGGCGATCTGGCTGAAATTTCGCAGATCCAGCCGGGTACTATGGTTATTCATGAACGTTTTGGCAAAGGAAAAGTACTCAGCATTGAAGGTACAGGCCCCAATGCCAAGGCCAGTGTTTTTTTTGCAGCAGCCGGTCAAAAACAGTTACTGTTAAAATTTGCGAAACTTCGTTTGAGTAAATAAAATAATTCGTATATTTGCAGCCGGATACATTTCATATACACTTATCTTCTGGCAGTGTTAAGTACCCTCTGCAAACCCTTATTTCTTTCGATAAACCTAAAAGTTCGTACCCACGTCAGTGCCAGTAACGTTTCCTTTGACTAAACTGAATTGTACTCAATCAAACATCTATTACGCATTTCCAATATCGAAAACATTATTTTATGGATTATAACAGCACCCGCGAAAAGCTGATCATTCCGGAGTACGGAAGGAATGTGCAAAAAATGGCCGCTTACATCCTAAGCATCGAAGACCGTGAAAAACGCACCAACCTCGCTAAAGCATTAGTTAACATCATGGCTCAGTTGCATCCCGACCAGCGCGACACCGCTGATTACAAACGTAAACTCTGGGATCATCTGTACATTATTACCCAATATAAACTTGATATTGACGGTCCTTTTCCCAAACCGGAACCTGAAAAAGCCGTTCAAAAGCCACAACCCATCCCCTATCCTCAGGAAAATATTAAATTCAGACCTTACGGCAAAAACATTGCCCGGATTATTGATAAAGCCTGTGAATTTGAGGATGGTGCCGAAAAGGATGCATTGGTTAAAAATATTGCCAATCATTTAAAAAAATCATATTTAAACTGGAACCGTGATTCTGTTAACGATGAGTTGATCACCGACCATCTAAAAGAACTTTCCCACGGAAGGCTAAAGCTGAGCGACGATACCCGTCTGGCTCATACCAATGAGCTATTGGCCCGTACCCCCGCTACGTCAAGTACTTCAGGCTCCCAGAGCAAAAGACGTAAATTTGGTCAGAAAAACGACAAGAATGCACATTACCGGGACTCACGCAACCGGAAAAAGAACTAACTTGCCCCACCAATTACAGCTTAATGCCACTTTCCACCTGTAAATTCAGATGGCAGTGATGCTTTATAACATTAATTTGCTGTATTTTGCATGATTATTCTCAAAACAGTATAATTATGAGTTCATTTATCATTAGGGGCGGCCATCCGTTAAAGGGAGAAATCATACCGCAGGGGGCCAAAAATGAAGCGCTGCAAATCCTTTGCGCAACTTTACTTACTTCACAAACTGTTACCATACACAACATTCCTGATATCCGGGATGTGAACAAGCTCATTGAATTGTTGGCTTCAATGGGAGTGGAAATAACTAAAATAGCCGAGGGAAGCTACACATTCAGAGCCGGAGACATTGATCTTGAATACCTCAAATCAACCGATTTTCGAAAAAAGGGTGCAGGTCTGCGGGGTTCCATAATGATATTGGGGCCACTGTTGGCACGTTTTGGCAGAGGTTACATACCGCATCCCGGTGGGGATAAAATAGGACGACGACGTCTCGACACTCACTTTATTGGTCTTCAAAAGTTAGGCGCCCGGTTTGAATCTGAAGGCACCAACAATTTTTACAGTGTTGATGCCACTGAACTTAAAGGCAGCTATATGCTTTTAGATGAGGCTTCGGTTACCGGAACAGCTAATGTGGTTATGGCGGCAGTAATGGCCAAAGGTGAAACCACCATTTTCAATGCAGCCTGCGAACCTTATCTGGTGCAACTCTGCAGAATGCTTAACCGCATGGGAGCCAAAATATCGGGAGTTGGCTCAAATTTACTTCGTATTCAAGGCGTTACCTCCCTTACCGGAACAGAACATACCTTACTGCCTGACATGATTGAAATTGGCAGTTTTATTGGATTAGCTGCCATGACTGGTTCAGAAATCACCATAAAAAACGTTAAGTATGATGAATTGGGTGTTATTCCGGATGTCTTCAGAAAACTCGGTATAAAACTTGAGCGCACAGGCGACGACATTTTCGTGCCGGCACAGGATAGTTATAAAGTGGAAACATTTATGGATGGCTCGATAATGACCATAAGTGATGCTCCCTGGCCCGGATTTACCCCTGACCTGATCAGTATTGCACTGGTGGTGGCTACCCAGGCCAAAGGCAGTGTGCTCATTCATCAAAAAATGTTCGAAAGCCGGCTGTTTTTTGTGGACAAACTCATTGATATGGGTGCACAAATCATTTTGTGTGATCCGCACCGCGCTACCGTCATCGGGCTCAATCATGCCCTGCCTCTCAGAGGTCTTACCATGTCGTCACCAGATATACGTGCCGGTGTAGCCCTGCTGATTGCTGCACTTTCAGCCAAAGGTAAAAGCCAAATTGAAAATATTGAACAAATTGACCGCGGCTATCAACACATTGATACCCGTTTGCGGGCACTGGGAGCCGACATTTTGCGTGTTGAAGATTGAAAAAACATATTAAATGAAATATCAATACCTCTTTTTTCAACCAAATTTTCAACAGAGAACGACCTGCCATATTGTCAAATACGAATACAATGGCAAACATTTTGATAAAGAGGTGATTGAATTTTGAAAATTGTTAATTTGTTGAAAATTAAATCAATATGGCTAAACATAAAAAACCCCCACACGACTCTGCTGACAATGCTGATTATACTGATGAAAATCTGACGGGTCAGTCAACCATTAATGATGAATCCGGCCGTGAGACAGTTCACACAAAACAAGAGGCAGATGGCGATTCACAAATTGTTAATCTGGAGCACAAAGTGAATGAGCTAAATGATAAATATCTACGCTTATACTCTGAATTCGACAATTACCGTCGCAGGGTGAGCAAAGAAAAGCTTGAAATTGGAAAAACCGCCGGAGAAGATATCATCTCTTCCCTATTGCCGGTAATGGATGATTTTGATCGCGCCATAGTCCTTTTCGGAGATGATATACAAACTGATCCGGTAAAACAAGGCATAATTTTGATTTTCAATAAATTCCGGACCACCCTCAATCAAAAAGGGTTAAGCGAAATACAGGCCATGGGCATTGATTTCGATACCGATTATCATGAAGCCGTTGCTCACATTCCTGCTCCTGAACCGGAATTTAAAGGCAAGGTAATAGATGTAACGCAAAAAGGATATCTATTGAATGATAAGGTCATTCGTTTTGCTAAAGTAGTGGTAGGAAGTTGATCATAACTTTCTGCATTCATCTGAAACACCAACACACCCTAAAAGTTAAAGGACAACAACAGTGAGTAAAAGAGACTATTACGATATATTAGGCATTTCGCGTAATGCCTCTGAAAGCGAAATTAAAAAGGCTTACAGGCAGATGGCGCTGAAGTTCCATCCCGATAAAAATCCTGGCGACAAGCAGGCTGAAGAGAACTTTAAAGAAGCGGCCGAAGCTTATGAGGTGCTCAGCAACAGTGAAAAACGGGCACGTTACGATCAGTATGGCCACGAGGGCATGAAAGGTATGCCTGGCGGAGGCTTTGGCGGTGGCATGTCTATGGACGATATCTTTAGCCAGTTTGGAGATATTTTCGGTGCCTTTGGAGGTGGCTTTTCAGGCTTTGGCGGCAGTGGAGGTTCACGTCGCAGGGTGCGTAAAGGAACCAATCTGAGGGTTAAAGTAAAATTATCGCTCGAAGAAATAGCCAAAGGTGTAGAAAAGAAGATAAAAGTAAATAAGCTGGTAGGATGCTCCACTTGTCAGGGCACTGGTGCGGCAGGAGGTTCAGCATTTTCGACCTGCTCACACTGTAATGGTACGGGTCAGATTACCCGGGTTACCAACACTTTCCTCGGACAAATGCAAACCAGTTCCACCTGCCCTTATTGTAACGGAGAAGGACAAACCATTACCAACAAGTGCAACACTTGTAATGGCAGCGGTACGGTAAAGGGTGAAGAAGTGATTAGTCTGAATATCCCCGCCGGTGTAAACGACGGCATTCAATTGTCGGTTGGAGGAAAAGGCAATGCAGCACCCCGGGGTGGAGTTCCCGGCGATTTAATCGTGCAGGTAGAAGAAATCCCTCATCCTGAACTCATCCGCAATGGTACCAACATCCTGTATGATTATTACGTGAGTTTCCCCGAAGCTGCCACAGGCACCTCGGCCGAAATTCCTACCATTGAAGGAAAAGTACGCATCAAAATAGAACCAGGTACCCAATCAGGAAAAGTATTGAGACTTAAAGGCAAGGGCATTCCATCGCTTAACGGCTATGGGAAGGGCGATCAGCTTATTAATATAAACGTGTGGACACCACAAAACCTTAGCCGCGAAGAACGTGAATTGCTTAACAAATTGAACGAGTCTTCAAACTTCCATCCTAATCCCGGTTCCAAAGATCATTCATTCTTTGACCGGATGAAAGAATATTTTCAATAAATTTGCAGCAGACTGCCAAAATCAGGTGGTTACCTTAATCAGGCAGCCACCTTTTTTAATATACACCCTTAACCAACTGTATGTCATTTTTTAGTGTCAGGAACGTTACAAAAAATTATGCGGCCCATAAAGCGCTGGATAATGTGAGTATTGAAGTTCCGCCTCAATCAATTTTTGGGCTGCTGGGGCCTAATGGTGCAGGTAAAACTACACTCATACGAATTATTAATCAGATAATAGCGCCCGATGAAGGAGAACTTTTCTTTGAAAACGAAAAACTGACCTCCAATCATGTTCACCGGATAGGATATCTTCCGGAAGAAAGAGGGTTATATAAAAAAATGAAAGTCGGAGAACAGGCACTTTATCTCGCACAGCTTAAAGGAGTCAGTAAAAGTGACGCTCAAAAGAAACTTCGATATTGGTTTGAGAAATTTGACATTAAACCATGGTGGAATAAAAAGGTTGAAGAACTATCGAAAGGAATGCAGCAAAAAGTGCAGGTTATTGTCACCATTATCCATGAGCCCAAATTGCTTATTTTCGATGAACCTTTCAGTGGCTTTGATCCGATAAATGTCAACTTGCTGAAAGATGAGATCCTAACCCTGAGACGCAACGGGGCTACCATTATTTTTTCTACCCACAATATGGCCTCTGTAGAAGAACTATGCGACGACATTGCATTGATCAATAATTCAAAAAAAATACTTGATGGCCAGGTATCCGATATCAAAAATGCGCATAAAACAAATACTTTCTCTATTAGCTTCAATGAATTTGAAAATGATTTGCGCACCGTATTGCCTGGTAATTTTAATTTAATCTCCCAGGAAGTCAGGGATGGGTTACAGCTTGCACACATTCAGATACCTCCGGACTCCAACGCCAATCATTTACTCAAGGTACTTATGCCTCACGTAAGCGTTCACGCCCTGAATGAAATTATTCCTACCATGAATGAAATCTTCATCAATACGGTTAATCAGAATCCAAACCTCAGCAAACTGAATGATTATGAATAAAATAATGCTCATTATCAAACGGGAATACCTGACCCGGGTGCAAAAAAAATCATTTGTGGTTATGACCATTCTTGGACCTATTCTTATGGCGGCGCTGTTTATTGTTCCGGTAGTGCTGTCTCAGATGTCCGACGAGATTAAAAAGGTTCAGATACTTGATGAAACAGGATGGTTTCTCGACAGGTTTGAGAATTCCGACCGTTATGTTTTTGAACATATCTTCACTGACCTGGAAACCGCAAAAGCCAATATTTCCAACAATGATATCTACGCATTGGTTTACATTCCGCGTCCTGAAGTAAGTGTCCCCTCATCTGGAATTATCTTTAGCAACAGTCAGGTACGCCTTGATTTAAAAAGTCACATCCGCAATGTGATGGCCAAAGAGGTTGAAAATCAAAAGCTGGGTGCAGAAATTGTGAAAGAGATCCGGAAAGTAAATCCCGCTCTGTCAGAAACTGAAGCCGATTCTCTGGAGAAGTCCAATCTCGTTACTGAGGAAATTCTAAAAAACATTAAGACCAACATTAGCCTCACTTCCATCCAACTGGGTGATTCAGGAAGCGAAGCCAAAAGCTATACTGAAGTAAGCATGGGAGTGGGAATGTTTGCAGGCATACTCATTTACTTTTTTATATTCTTGTTTGGTGCGCAGGTAATGCGGGGTGTAATTGAAGAAAAAGTTAGCCGGATAGTGGAGGTCATCGTCTCATCCGTTAAACCTTTTCAATTGATGATGGGGAAAATTATCGGTGTTGCTCTGGTGGGATTAACCCAATTTATGCTGTGGGTGGTGCTTACACTGGCCATAGTAAGTATTTTTCAAGCGGTAATGCCTGACAAGATAGACACCAAACAGGCTACCGAGACCTTTACCCAGGGGAACTCACGCATCCCTTCACCCACCCAATCTGCCGCTATTCAAGCTCAGGAAAGCAGCGATAACGGAATGACACGAATGCTTGAAGCACTCCAGTCCATTAACTATACCACCATGATTTTTAGTTTTTTATTTTACTTCATTGGTGGTTACCTGCTTTATGGCGCAATGTTTGCCGCTATTGGTGCAGCCGTTGACAATGAAACAGATACACAGCAATTTATGCTACCCATTACGGTTCCACTCATTCTGTCCATCGTAATGGCACAATTTGTCATTAATAATCCCGATGGTCCTATCTCTTTCTGGTTCAGTATGATTCCGCTTACCTCACCCGTAATCATGATGGTGCGGATACCGTTCGGTGTACCTTTGTGGGAAATCGGACTTTCGATGCTCATTTTGACAATTAGCTTTATTGCAGCCGTATGGCTCGCCGGACGAATTTATCGTACGGGAATACTTATGTATGGCAAAAAAGTAAGCTGGAGTGAGATGTGGAAATGGCTGTTTTATAAGGGGTAGTAGATTGCAGATGTGAAAAAAGGGACGAAGAACGTGTTATTCAATCAGTAATCCTATTTCTATTTTATTTGAACAACCAATTATAGTTAGAAGGTCCCTTCTCCTTTAGGAGAAGGTGCCGGAGGCGGATGAGGTGTTAATGAGACTGGGAGATAAGGAGATAAGGAGAATAAAGAGATAAGGAGACAAGGGGAATGTTATTTGAGCAACCAATTTAAGTTTGAAGGTTCCTTCTCCTTTAGGAGAAGGTGCCGGAGGCGGATGAGGTAAGAGGGGACGGGGAGACTTGAGGACAAGGAAAA
>SWCF01002278.1_pt1 | contig 151379 bp, 152 predicted proteins | sample 4690081 | NCBI WGS metagenome assembly SWCF01 (sample SAMN10267280, study PRJNA491770) | bioreactor metagenome | isolation source: DHS bioreactor inoculated with | place: Japan: off Shimokita Peninsula
AACATTATCGTCAGTGAAGACTTACTACGGGAGCAGGGAATTCAGCTCTATCAAACCAACCGTGGAGGTGATGTGACCTACCATGGAAGGGGACAAATTGTAGGCTATCCCATTGTAGATCTCAAGGCTTCCCAAATTGGAATCAGAAATTTTGTAAAGGGCCTCGAAGAAATCTTTGTTGATCTTTTACGGGATCAATACAAGATAGCGGCTGAAACCCATTGTGAGCATCGGGGTGTTTGGGTAGGCACTAACAAAATTGCTGCCTTGGGCTTGGCGGTGAAGCGGGGCGTAACAATGCATGGTTTTGCCTTTAATGTCAATACCAACCTGGCCCATTTTAATTACATCATTCCCTGTGGTATTGCCGATAGGGGAGTCACCTCAATAGAGGCTTTAACAGGTAAAACGGCAGATTTACAGGAAATTAATAAAATGATTGTGGACTATTTTGTCAGCATATTTCATTACGAGTCATGGGCTTTAGTATCTAGTGCCTAATAGAAGTTAGCATACAAAGGGGGAATATAATGGAGACGGAACGAAAGCCCCAATGGCTAAGAATTAAGCTTCGAGGAGGAAGAAATCTACAGTATGTCAGAACTGTTCTAGATAAGCTCTCATTAAATACAGTTTGTGAAGCAGCCAATTGTCCCAATCGGGCAGAATGCTTCAGCAAAAAAACGGCTACCTTTATGATTCTTGGAAGAGAGTGTTCAAGGAACTGTCGATTTTGCAATGTTTCCCATGGAGAATTACAGCCCTTGGACCTACGGGAGCCTGAAAATGTGGCTACTGCAGCAGTGGACTTAGGACTAAGGCATGTAGTGGTAACCTCTGTAACCCGTGATGACCTGCCCGATGGCGGCGCAGGCCACTTTGCCCAGGTGGTCCAAGCCATTAAGGAAAAAGACCCTAAAATGATTGTAGAGGTTTTGATTCCTGACATGCGGGGGGATCATGATGCCCTGGCCCTTGTGGTGGCGTCAAAACCCGAAATTGTAAACCATAATGTGGAGACTGTCCCCAGACTCTATGAAGCGGTGCGGCCCATGGCCATCTACCAGCGGTCCCTTCAGTTACTGCGACGAGTCAAGGAACTGGACAGCCAGACCCTGACCAAGTCGGGAATCATGGTAGGACTGGGAGAACAGGAGGATGAGGTATTACAGGTAATGAAGGATCTGCGGCACGTAGGCTGTGATTTTATTACCATAGGCCAATATCTTCCCCCCAGCAAACAGCATTACCCTGTTAAGGAATATGTTCCTCCGGCTATTTTTGAAAGGTATAGGCAGGAGGCGCTGGACCTTGGTTTCAGCCATGTGGCTTCCGGTCCCCTGGTCAGAAGCTCTTACAATGCAGCTGAGGCGCTTCAGCAAATGTAGAATTTGATTTATCACAAAAAAATTTGGCCAAGACTATTGTTTTAACCAATACTAGAATTTTCCTAGAATAAACTGTTTCTAATGGAAAAAAATAAAAAGGAACTTTATTCTGGGAAAAGAGGTGCTGTCAGATGGACATTCCAAAGGAAAATCAAATCAATGAACCGCAACCTCCCTTGATTGATCAAGGCGAGATTGCTTCCCGTGAACTAGGCTTTGTGGGAGGCAGTCTGGGGGGAACCATGACGAGACGATTGGTGGAGCTGGGAGAGAAGATTTTAACTGAACAGCAGAAAAAAGCTGGGAAGCAGCCTCCCCTGGAATAATGATCATTGCCCGTGGCTTCACGGGCTTTTTTATTTTCTAGGAAAGTTCGTTTTTTTCCTATGAAATGGGGGGTTGTTAAGGGGGGGCGTCACCCCTTATTAAAATAAGGAGGGTACAGCGAAGCGTCCTAGGGAACCCATGGGTTCCCTGGAAAACAAACGTGGCGATAGCCACTTTTGTTCCGTTTAAATTGTCTGCTTGTTAGCAACCGAGTGGCGTTATAGCTAAACTCGTTATAAATATACTGCTTCCTTCATAAGTATTTAATACACCAAGCTTGAGAAAGGAGGAGTAGTATGAAATTAACAACCAAGATTTTGCTGGGAATGGTGGCAGGAATCATTGCAGGATTATTGCTGGGAGGGATGCCGCAAATTGCAGACACCTATATTGCCCCCTTAGGAACGCTGTTTCTTAATCTGATTAAGATGATCATTGTACCATTGGTTCTTTCCTCAATTATTGTGGGAACGGCAAGTATGAATGACCTAAAAAAAATAGGCAGAATTGGTGGTAAAACCATCGCATTTTACATGGCTACCACAGCCATTGCTGTTATGATCGGAATCTTACTGGCAAATCTGATTAATCCAGGAACCGGATTATCCCTAACCCTGGGGAACACAGTGGAGCTTACTGAACCCCCGGCCTTATCAGAAACCCTATTAAATATTGTTCCAAGTAATCCCTTAAAGGGGTTGGTGGAGGGCAATATGCTTCAAATTATTGTCTTTGCCCTGTTCTTAGGGATGGCCATAACTGCCGTAAAAGAAAAGGGACGGCCGGTGCTGAGCTTTTTTGAAGGTCTGGCAGAGGCCATGTATGCCTTAACGGCCTTCATCATGAAGCTGGCTCCCTATGGAGTTTTTGCCTTAATTACTCCTGTGGTAGCCCATAATGGTCCAGGGGTACTGCTGCCTTTGGGGAAGGTAATCTTGGCTGTTTATTTGGGGGTGTTAATCCATAGCGCCCTGGTGTATTCTTCGATTGTGAGTATATTTGGTAAAATGAGCCCCATTCACTTTTTCAAGGGAATATCCCCGGCGGCGGCTGTGGCCTTCAGCACCTCCAGCAGTGTAGGTAGCCTTCCTGTAACGATTAAGTCAGTAAAAGAAAACCTAGATGTACCGGGGGGAATTGCCAGCTTTGTTCTTCCCTTGGGAGCTACCATCAATATGGATGGTACCGCCCTATATCAAGGGATATGTGCTCTGTTTGTAGCCCAAATCTGTGGAATAGATCTTACCATAGCACAGCAGGTAACCATCGTCTTGACTGCAACCCTAGCCTCCGTTGGAACCGCAGGAGTTCCTGGAGCAGGCTTTATTATGCTGACCATGGTACTGTCCTCTGTAGGGCTGCCCTTGGAGGGAGCTGCTCTGATTGCAGGCATTGATCGTATATTAGATATGGCCAGAACCATGGCCAACGTGGTGGGAGATGGGGCTGTGGCCGTGGCCGTTACAGCTACGGAAAGAAAAGGGACCATTATACGGTATAAACGGCCTAAAAAAAGACTTTAAAATTGTTTGAAATGAGTGAAAAATGAGACTATTACAATGGTTACAGGCTCATTAGATATTGGATAATGAATACATGAATTTTACATTATATAGAATAAAATGTTATCTTACACAATGGGATTAGAACCGCAGCCAGATAGCCCAAATGGGCCATTTAAGCAAAAATTTATTTACTTTATTGTCGATTTTTGTTATATTTAAGTATAAAGGTATGTGTAACGTAAATCACCCTGAAAAAGGCAAACTTTCCGAAAGGTAAGGACGCAAAGCCATGGGTCTAAGGGGGTCTGAGCCCCTATGATCGCCAGGCTGCCGTGGGATTTTTTTTGTTATTATTGTCATGGCTGCCAGGGTTCGGTTGTTTACAAATGAAATTGAAAGGAGTAAGATAACCAAATGAAAACCAAGGTAAAGAGCAGTAATCGTGTCAGAAATCAAATGGTTGTTATTATGATTCTAATTATTGTTATACCCGTAAGTCTCTTGAGTTATTTTAGCTATCGCAAGGCCTATGAGATACTAGATGAAAAGCTGATATTAACCACAGAGCAAACCACCACCCAGGCTGCTGAGGCTTTAAATGAGTATTTTAAAGGAATTGAAACTCAAGTGAAGGCCATGGCAGAAAACTCACTGATTATCCAATTAGCCAGGGAAGAGGAAACACCACAGACAGAGGCACCTCAGTTGGATTACAAGGGCCTTGCCATGGAGCTTTTGGCTAATACCAATGACCCTAATGAGTCAATTCTTAATACATACATAGGAACAGAAAAAAAGGGTTTTTACGTTTATCCCGAGACAGTGCTTCCCGAGGGCTTTGATCCTACCACAAGGCCGTGGTATACTGCGGCCCAGGAGAATCTCGACGGCGTGGGCTGGACTGACCCCTACATCGATACAGATTCTGGAGAATATACCATTACTGCTTCAAAACTCTTACGATACAATGGTGAGACCGTTGGAGCGGTAGCAATTGACGTGGATATAAAGCGCTTGGCAGAAAAAATAGGTGGTATCAGCCTTGGAAGAGAGGGATATTTAGTTTTAGTTAATGGAAATGGGTCAATCATAGCCCATCGAAATGGTGATCTGATTGGAACCCAGGATACTGTTGAGCAGAGCTTTTGGGAAGATGTTGCGACACAAGAAAAGGGTTTTATCCGTTATCAATATGAAAATACGGATAAATTCATGAGCTTCTCCACCATTTCAAGCACCGGATGGAAGCTGATGGGTGTCATGGAGGCCCACGAGCTTTTGGTAAGCACCAGTGCCCTATTAAAATATAATATGATTGGCATCATCATCGCTGCGATTATTGGAGTTTTCATTGCACTAATGATTTCCAAACGAATATCAAGCCCCCTAAATAAGCTTAAAAAGGATTTTGAAAGGGCGTCTACGGGAGATTTAAGTATTTTCGCCGAAATTCAATCTAAAGATGAATTTGGCGAGCTGAGCAATAGCTTTAATTTAATGATGGATAACATTAGAGCGCTTATTCAGAATGTCCAGGGATCCACAAGTACTGTGGTGGAAACCTCCACAGCTTTGGCCAGTATCACAGAGCAAACCAGTGCTGCGACCAATGAGGTGGCCTTAACCGTTGAAGAAATTGCCAAGAGTGCTGGTGAGCAAGCAAAGGATACTGAAACTGGTGCCATGAAGGTGAGTGAGCTGGCAGGGAAAATTGAAGAAGTGCTGGTATCGACACAAGCAGTGAAGGAAGTGGCAGAGGAGACCAATGAATTAAGCGGTGAAGGCATAAGGGCCCTGGAGGAATTAATTCAAAAGACAGCCCAAACTAAGGATTCCTCCATGGAGGTCAGTAAAATCATCAACAGCTTAAATAAAAGTGCCGACGCCATTAGTATCATCACGCAAACCATTACCCAAATCTCAGAGCAAACCAATTTATTAGCTCTTAATGCGGCCATTGAGGCGGCCAGGGCAGGGGAAGCAGGCAAAGGCTTTGCCGTTGTAGCCGATGAAATCAGAAAGCTGGCAGAGCAGTCTGGAAATGCGACTCAGGAAATCTATCTGCTAATAGAAGGTATTCAAAATAAATCCAACGAAGCGGTGATATCCATGGATATTGCGCAAAATGTCTTTGCGGAGCAGGGACTTGCCGTCAACACGACCCAGGAGATATTCAATAAAATATCCGATGCCATCAGCTCTGTGAAGCTTCAAGTAGACGAGGTGGAAAGATACTCTAATGAAATGGCTATTAAAAAGGATGAAATTGTTGGTGTAATTGAAAATGTATCGGCAACAGCAGAGGAAACTTCAGCTGCCACAGAAGAGGTTTCAGCCGCCACTGAGGAGCAGTTGGCCTCCATTGAAGAGGTGGCTGCCCATGCTAAGGAGCTACAGGAGCTGGCAGATCTATTACAGGAGGCCATAGGGAAATTTATTATTACTGCCCAGCCAGAGGAATAGAGAATATATTAACGTATAAGAATAGACTTCCTGGAGATAATCCATAGGGTAGGAAACTTTTGAAATACCTTGACACGGGCCACTAAAGAAGTGTATAATCTTATAAAATGTAATAAATTGGCGAAGAAGAGGACAGTAGTAAAGGGCTGATTTCCAGAGACATAATCACCTGCTGAAAGATTATGATGAGGCTTTTTATGAAAATCACCTCAGAGTCGGATTCCTGAAGGAAGTAGGGTTTCCCGTAGACATACGTTACAATGTATTGAGTGATAGGAACTGAGTTGTGTCCTATAATCAGGGTGGTACCGCGGTTAATTCGTCCCTAAGCTATTTAGCTTAGGGACTTTATTTTATGTTATAGGAAAGGATGAAGCCTATGGAAAAGTATCAACCGTTATCCAACGAACCAGTTGCCCAACGGGAAGGGGCAATTGCAGATCATTGGGATCAAAATAACCTATTAGAAAAGAGTATTCAAAACAGAGAAGGCAAAAAATCCTTTGTCTTTTTTGAAGGTCCTCCCACGGCCAATGGAAAGCCCGGAATTCATCATGTTCTGGCCAGAACGCTAAAGGATTCCGTTTGCCGCTATAAGGCCATGACTGGCCATCAGGTAAAGAGGAAGGCTGGCTGGGATACCCACGGATTACCGGTGGAAATTGAGGTGGAAAAGCAGCTAAAGCTTAGCAGCAAGCAAGAAATTGAAGCCTACGGCATAGACAAATTTAATGAAAAATGCCGTGAATCAGTTTTTACCTATGAAAAGCTTTGGCGTGAAATGACAAAGAGAATGGGCTATACCATCGACCTGGATCATCCCTACATTACCTTAGACAACAATTATATTGAATCGGTCTGGTGGATTTTAGATCAATTTTTTAAAGAGGGCTACATCTATGAAGGCCATAAGATTTTACCCTATTGTCCTCGATGTGGAACAGGCTTGGCCTCCCACGAGGTATCCCAAGGATACAAAGAAATTAAATCAAACACCGTTATTGTTCCCTTTAAACGGAAGGATGCCGATGAATACTTTCTTGTTTGGACCACAACCCCTTGGACCTTGGCTGCCAATGTGGCCTTAGCGGTTCATCCTGAGGAAACCTACCTCAAGGCAAGACTAAATGATAAGGTATATTATGTTGTTGATAAGCTGGCAAAAAAGGTTTTAGGGGAAGACTTTGATGTGCTACAGGAGCTAAAGGGTAAGGAGTTGGAGCATATTGAATATGAACAGCTGATGCCCTTTGTAAAAGCCGATAAAAAGGCCTTTTTCGTAACCAATGCTGATTATGTAACCACCGACGATGGAACTGGAATCGTTCATATCGCCCCTGCCTTTGGGGAGGATGACTATCAGGTAGGTAGAAAATATGACCTGCCAGTACTGCAGCCAGTGGATGAAAGCGGTAAGTATATCGCCACCCCCTGGAAAGGCAAATTTGTCATGGACTGTGACGTTGACATTATTAAGTGGCTACATGGAGAAAATAAGCTCTTTAAAAAGGAGAAATTTGAGCATAATTATCCCCATTGCTGGCGATGCTCCACACCATTGCTTTACTATGGAAAGCCGAGCTGGTATATTGAAGTAACAAAGATGAAGGAGCAATTGATTGCCAATAACAATAGTGTCAATTGGTATCCTGATTATGTGGGGGAAAAGCGTTTTGGAAACTGGCTTGAAAACTTAAATGACTGGGCCCTGTCGAGAAGCCGTTATTGGGGAACACCATTAAATATCTGGAAATGCGACTGTGGTCATATTACCTCAGTAGGTTCTCGTAAAGAGCTGGCAGAGAGGGCCATCGAAGACATGGATGAGTCCATCGAGCTCCACAGACCCTATGTGGATGATGTACACTTGAAATGTCAACAGTGCGGTGGCACTATGACCAGGGTGACAGAGGTAATCGACTGCTGGTTTGACAGTGGAGCTATGCCCTTTGCTCAGCACCACTATCCCTTTGAAAATAAGGAGAACTTTGATGAGCTTTTCCCTGCCGATTATATATGCGAAGGAATTGATCAAACCAGGGGCTGGTTCTATTCCCTATTGGCCATTTCCACCTTTGTAAAAGGGGTAGCTCCTTACAAAAATGTGTTAGTCAATGATTTAATTTTAGATAAAGAGGGTAGAAAAATGTCAAAGTCTAGGGGCAATACTGTTGATCCCTTTGCCCTATTTGACCAATATGGAGCAGATGTTTTACGGTGGTATTTGATGCACGTATCCCCTGCCTGGACCCCAACACGATTTGACATTGAGGGTCTTAAGGAAGTGCAAAGCAAATTCTTCACCACCATTCAAAATGTCTATACCTTCTTTACCCTTTATGCCAATACCGATGAAATTGATGCCTCCAGCTTCTTTGTTCCCTATGGAGAAAGACCCGAGCTAGACCGCTGGATACTATCTAAATACAACAGCCTGGTGAAGGCCATCGATTTGGATTTGGAGGGCTATGATTTAACCAAGGCCGTTAGAAAAATCCAAGAGTTTGTCAATGAGGATTTATCTAACTGGTATATTAGAAGGGCAAGACGCCGTTTCTGGGCAGTGGAGCTGACTGATGATAAAAAGTCGGTGTACAATACAACCTATGAAATATTAGTAGGTGTTTCTAAGCTTGTGGCTCCCTTTGCTCCCTTTATGTCCGATGAAATGTACCAAAAATTAACCGGAGCGCTTTCAGTCCACCTGGCAGATTACCCCGTGGCCGACGAAGCCTTGATTGATAAGCAGGTTGAAGAAAAAATGGATTTGGTAAGAAATCTTGTAGGGCTTGGCCGAGCTGCTAGGGCTCAGGCTAAGATTAAAGTACGTCAGCCCCTTGAAAAAATCCTGGTGGATGGTAAATTTGAGAATCAGATCAGTGACCTGGTTCCCCTGATGATGGAGGAGCTCAATGTGAAGCGGGTTGTGTTTGAGAAGGATCTAAGGGAATTTATGGACTTTAATTTAAAGCCCAACTTTAGGACCGCCGGTGCCATCCTTGGCTCAAAAATAAAATCCCTTGGTAAGGTCCTGGCGGGCTTAAATGCTGCTGAAGTGGCAGCCAAGCTGGAACAAGGAGAAAGCCTCACCCTGGAACTGGATGGAGAGGCCGTTGAAATAGTCAAGGAGTATGTGCAAATAACCATTGCCTCAAAGGAAGGCTTTACAGTTGAAACAGAAAATAACCTGTTTGTCATTCTTGATACCAACCTGACAGAGGACCTTTTAGACGAAGGCTATGCCAGAGAATTTGTTTCCAAAATACAACAAATGAGAAAGAACAATGGCTACGAGGTATCAGATCAAATCAAGATTTATTATGACGGTGACGACGTAATTACAAAGGCAGTTGAAGCCTTTAAGGATTATATAATGGCTGAAACCCTGGCTGTTTCCATTGAAGCGGTAGAGGATGACGCCCTGGAAAAACAAAATTTAAATGATCATGATACAGGACTTAAGGTGGAACGTATCTAATTGAAACAGGACCCGATCTATTTGATCGAGGTCCTGTTTTTTTACTTCATTTTAAAGCCCTGCTCCTTTAAAAAATCCTCCATATGGGGCCGAAGCTCTTTGCTGAACTTTTCCGCCATCTGCTGGGACCAACGGTCAGCCCTTTTCCCCCTGGTCCTTGTCAGGTAATACTGACTAACGGTTTCATCATACTCATCAATAGCTGCCCTTTCGTCAAGGGAGTTATAATAATTCTCACGATAAATAATGGCTTGGGGAAGACGGGGCTTCACCTCGGGGGATTGATCAGGATACCCAAGGCAGATGCCAAAGAGAGGAAAGGCATGCTTTGGTATTTTTAATAGGTTGCAAACCCCCCGGGGATTATTCCTCAGGCCCCCGATGTAGACGCCGCCCAAACCCAGGGATTCTGCAGCCACCATGGCATTTTGAGCTGCCAGGGCTGTATCCACCGCAGCGATGATGAAGGTTTCCGTATAGTCCTTGGGCATTTCAATAGCATTCATTCTGCACGCCTGGTCTATGTGATTCAAATCTGCACAAAAAACCAGAAATAGGGGAGCCCTGGCTACATAGGGCTGATCCCCTGAAAGTCTGGCCAGCTCCTCTTTGAGCGAGGGCTCCTTAACTCCGATAATGGTATAGGGCTGCAAAAAACTAGAGCTGGAGGCAGCCTGGGCTGACTCGATGATGGCCTGGAGCTTTTCTGGCTCCACTGGGTTATCTTTAAATTTTCTAATTGAACGATGGGACTTTAACAGATTAATGGTTTCATTCATTTTATTTACCTCCCATGGTAAAATACATTGTCTTTAAGTATATATCACAATTAACCAAATTTTAAACATTTAGCCCTCCATGCCCCTTTATATTTTTATAGAACTCTGATAGAATGAAGTCAATATAGGGTAACCATTAATATAAAGTTAAATTTTTCTCTTATAATTAATAGACAAAGGGGCAAAATAATTGACAAAATATTGACTATACTCAGAAAATCAAGTAGAATAATAAGTTAATATTAACTATATTTGGGGGTGTTTTAATTTGAAATTTAATATAAAGGATGTGGCCAGAAAGGCCGGTGTATCAATCTCTACGGTTTCAAGGGTAATTAATGAGAGTAAAATTGTTAAGCCAGAGACCCATGAAAAGGTGATGAAGGCCATTGATGAGTTGGGATATAAGCCCAATGCCATTGCCAGAAGCTTGAAAATAAAAAATACCAAGACCATCGGTATATTAATTCCCGATATCTCAAATCAATTTTATCCAGAGGTGGTACGGGGAATAGAAGACATTGCCAATATGTATGAATACAATATCTTTCTGTGCAATACAGATCAGGATAAGGAAAAGGAGATTCAATATTTTGATGTAATGGCCGAAAAGCAAGTGGATGGCGTGGTTTTCATCGGAAACGAGGTTTCACCGGAGTTATATAAAAAATTTAAGACCTATGGTATTCCGATCATTTTAATTGGTACTGACCATGAGGCAATTCCCTCGGTCACCATTGATAATGTAGGGGCCAGCAGGGCAATTATGAAATACTTAATTAAAAAAGGCCATAGGCGAATCGGTATTATTACAGGTAAGCATTATGATCCCGTGACCTATGGCACCAGAATGGAAGGCTACAAAAAGGCACTGGAAGAAAATGAAATCCCCTTCTTAGAGGAACTGGTGATAGAGGGAGGATATCGATTTAAGAGCGGCTATGAGGGAGCGAAAAAATTTATGGACATGGAAGAGCCGCCAACCGCAATCTTTGTAGCTAACGATGAAATGGCCATAGGGGCCATGAGGGCCGCCCTGGAACAGGGAATAGCCATTCCAGATGAGCTGGCCATCGTGGGCTTTGATAATATTGATATGGCCGGAAAGGTTTTTCCTGCCCTAACTACAGTGGCCCAGCCAATGTATGAAATGGGAGCCATCGGTATGCGGGTGTTGACTAAAATTTTAAATGAAGAAACCCTTGAGACCGAAAAAATAGTTCTAAACTACAGTATTTTAGAAAGGGAAAGCAGTTAAGGAATGTAAGAAATGCTAACCCTATTGGCTTAGACAAGGAAAGGGATAGGGCTCAATAAGCTGGTAGCGGTGCATTAAAAAAATAAAGGGGTGGAGATTATGAATTCTAAGAAAACTTCACTACAAACCACTGCAGCCTATGAAAAGCAAGGGGATAGAATTACCTTCGACATTAAACTGACGAACTATGAAACAGAGCCTAAGGAACTAACCTTTGGTTCAGGCCAGCAATATGAGATTACCATAATTGACGAGGCAGGCAATGAAGTATACCGCTATTCTGATGATCGATTCTTTACTATGGCCCTCATCCAGAGACGTCTGTCACCAGGGGAGAGCCTCAGCTGGAGGGAAGCCTGGAATTGTACGGATAAAGAGGGGAATCGTCTTGGGAAAGGGGCATATCAAGCCAGAATAGAGGTAATGGCTGGTTCAGCAGATGCAATACAGGCCGCAACCTTAAATTCCGTTGTTGATTTTTCCATTGAGTGATTTTCATGGATTTAAGCCATTTTCAGGATGGCTTTTTTTCTGTTAGCGAAAAGTTGTAGTTTTCTAGCAAAGCCTGATCATATCCTATGTCTAATCTCAATACTGGATGAATTTAGCTAAAAAAATTTGAACTATCGATACAAAAAGAGTTATAATAATTAATGGGAATACAAAAAAAAGGAAGTGATAAAAATGCATGTGTTGTTTATCGTACTGAATCAGGTGGAGTATTTAGATGATATTCTAACTGAGTTTGTTAACATCGGCCTAAGTGGAGCTACCGTATTAGACAGTCAAGGGATGGCCAGGGCCTTAAATGATAATGAGAAAATTCCCATTTTCGGATCCCTAAGGAGTCTTTTAGATAGCTCAAGGCCCTATAACAAAACAATCTTTACGGTCATCCAAAATGATGAACTATTGGATCTGGCCATAGAATCAATTAATCGATTGGTTGGAGATTTTTGCAAGCCTGGGCTTGGATTAATGTTCTCCGTACCTATCGGTAGGGTTTGTGGTTTACCCAAATCCCACGACAACGAAAAATAGGAGGCGCATTAGGGTTGGATATTCTTGTTAAAATCAGTATTGTGTTAATGGTGGGTGTACTAGGCAGTAGGTTGGCCAAGGCATTGCACCTGCCAAGCGTAACGGGCTATTTAATAGGAGGACTTTTAGTTGGGCCCTCCTTTACAGGAATAATAGCCGATACAGACATTGAAAGCTTTTCGATTGTAAATGATGTGGCATTGGCAGCCATTGCCTTTAGTATAGGAAGTGAATTTTCCTTTAATGAACTTAAAAAAGTAGGAAGTAAAATATTTACTGTAACGCTATTTCAGGCAATTCTAACCATTGTAGTTGTTTTTACAACGAGCTATATTCTGTTAAATCAATCCTTTCAATTCAGTATTTTATTGGGGGCCATTGCAGCGGCCACTGCTCCGGCGGCTACGACCATGGTTATTAAGCAATATCAGGCCAATGGTCCCTTAACAAAAACCATTCTGCCAGTGGTGGCCATCGATGACGCAGTCTGTGTGATGAGCTTTGGTATTGCCATGGCAGTAGTAAAGATGACTACAGGGAATTCAGATGTCTCAATACTTCAGATGCTTTCCCATCCGGTAATTGAAATTGGAGGTTCTCTTTTATTAGGATTTGTTATTGGACTAATACTTGTATTTTTAGCCAATAAGGCTTCAAATCAGGATGAGCTTTTGACTGTTGTGTTAGCCCTGATTATAGCTGGTGCAGGAATGGCAAATATGTTCCATCTTTCACCGATCCTGCTATGTATGTCCCTGGGTGCTACCATTACAAATTTAATGCAGAATCCGCGAAAAGCCTTTGATGGCTTACACTATTTTACCCCACCTATCTATCTATTCTTTTTTACCCTGGCTGGGGCGGGACTCCACTTAAGTGTCCTTGGAAAGCTAGGATTTCTGGGAGTTGGTTATATCATTGCCAGGTCAGTGGGGAAAATTGCTGGAGCAGCCCTTGGGGCCAAGGTGGTTGGTTACCCCGATGTCATCGTTAAAAATCTAGGGCTAGGATTGCTTCCTCAGGCAGGGGTTGCCATCGGACTTGCCATGGTCGCCAATCAACAACTTCCTGAACTTGGCGGAAGGTTAAGTACCATTGTGTTGGGCGGTGTATTTGTATTTGAGATCATTGGACCAGTGGCGGCAAAAATAGCCATTCAACGGGCTGGAGAAATCAAATCAAAGGATTGTAACACTCCGGTATGTGATTAAAAATCGACGATAGGGGCCATACTACAAAATATTTATTACTGATCGGGACGCTATCTGTTGACATTAATAGGATAATTAGATAGTATTAATATGATAAGCATCCTGTATGAATTAAAACATCCACAATATGGGTGTTTTTTCATAGTCTGCGGAATTATATCAATTAATACCAAGGAAATATTTAAGATTTTAAAATATTTGGTTAATGAAATCTAAAGAATGGTAAAATTAATAGAGGAGGATCATTTCATGAGTTCAGAAATCATCAAGCAGGAAGACAATAAAATTACCCTAAAATTAGTAGTACCCGCCCAGGAATTTGAAAAGGCCATTGACAAAGCTTACAATAAAATAAAAGGAAAATTCAATATACCTGGCTTTAGAAAAGGGAAAACACCAAAGAAAATTATTGAGAGTCATTACGGAAAAGAAATTTTCTTTGAAGAGGCCATTAACTTTGCTTTGCCAGAGGTATACGAGGCTGCTCTGGAAGCTCACAAAATCGAGCCGGTAGATCGGCCAGAAATAGATTTCGGGGAAATTAATAAAGGTGAAGATGTAGTGTTTACAGCAGTCGTAGAGGTTATGCCTGAATTTACAGTCGAAAACTACAAGGGTATAGAAGTTGAGAAAAAAGAGTATAATGTACAAGAAGAAGATGTAGAAAATGAGTTAAAAGCAATGCAAGAAAAAAATGGTAGAATGATTTCTGTAGAAGACCGTCCTATTAAGGATGGCGACATGGTGATCATCGATTATATGGGTTCCGTTGATGGCGTGGCCTTTGAAGGGGGAACCGCAGAAAAGCAATCCTTAACCATTGGATCAGGCCAATTCATTCCAGGCTTTGAGGAGCAGCTTATTGGCGCTAATGCAGGTGATGAGGTTAAAGTTAATGTCACCTTCCCAGAGGAATACCATGCAACGGAGTTAGCAGGAAAAGAAGCAGTATTTGAAGTAAAGGTCCATGAAATTAAAGAAAAGGAATTACCAGCCCTTGACGATGAATTTGCCAAGGATGTATCAGAATTTGATACATTAGATGAATTAAAAACAGATTTAAAGAAAAAGATTGATGAGCAAGGCAAAAAGAATGCTGAGCAAGAACAAAGAAATATGGTTGTTGAGGCTGTTGTGTCTCAAGTGGAGCTTGAATTACCTAAAGCCGTTGTTGATAGACAAATTGATGGTATGATTAGGGATTTCAGCTATCAATTAAGCTATCAAGGAATTAACCTTGACTATTACTATCAAATGACTGGGTCCAGCGAGGCGGATTTAAGAGAACAGATGAGGGAAGATGCTAAAAATAGAGTAAAAACCCAATTGGTTCTTGACAAAATCAGTGAGGCAGAATCCATTCAAGCCTCTGAAGAAGAAGTAGAGCAAGAGATTGCAAAGGTAGCCGAGCAATATAAACAAGAGGTAGATAAATTCAAGGACAGCTTAAGAGAGTCAGATTTAGAATATTTCAAAGAAAATATTGTGGTAAGAAAAACAATTGATTTCCTAGTTGAAAATGCTAAATTGGCTTAAATTAAACTATAATAAACCATAAGGAGGGGATTACGATGGCGTTGGTGCCTGTTGTTGTAGAACAAACAAATCGAGGCGAGAGATCCTACGATATCTATTCAAGATTATTGAAGGAGAGAATTATCTTTTTAAGTGATGAGGTAAATGATGTAACTGCAAGTCTAATTGTGGCTCAGTTGTTATTCCTCGAGGCTGAGGATCCAGACAAGGATATTCAGTTTTATATTAATAGTCCAGGGGGATCTATCACATCAGGTATGGCAATTTTTGATACCATGAATTACATCAAGCCTGATGTCTCCACAATTTGTATTGGTATGGCAGCCAGCATGGGAGCCTTTCTGTTAGCTGCTGGAGCCAAGGGTAAACGATTTGCCCTTCCCAATGCTGAGATTATGATCCATCAGCCTCTGGGAGGAACTCGAGGTCAGGCAGAGGATATTCGGATCCATGCGGAAAGAATATTAAAGAGTAGAGATACGCTTAACAAAATCATTGCTGAGCGTACCGGTCAGCCATTAGAAAAGGTTGCAAAGGATACTGATAGGGATTTCTTTATGGAAGCAGAGGAAGCCAAGGCCTATGGCATCATTGACGAAGTTATCACCAAGAAATAAAGCCGATTGAAAGAGGTGTGAAAATGTCCAGATTTGAGGATAAGAAGCAGTTGAAATGCTCCTTCTGCGGTAAATCCCAAGATCAAGTGAGAAGACTGATTGCCGGGCCCAATGTTTATATTTGTGATGAATGTATTGAATTATGCCAGGAAATCATTCAAGAAGAGTTTGAGGAAAATATCGATATAGACCTGATTAATTTGCCAAAGCCCCAGGAAATTCGAGACATTCTGGATCAATATGTGATTGGTCAAGAGAAGGCAAAAAAGGCTTTAGCAGTAGCTGTCTATAATCATTATAAAAGAATTAATATGGATATTAAATCAGATGACGTAGAGCTTCAAAAAAGCAACATTGTCATGCTTGGACCAACGGGTTCAGGTAAAACCCTATTGGCTCAAACCCTGGCAAAGATTTTAAACGTACCCTTTGCCATTGCCGATGCTACCTCTTTAACGGAGGCTGGCTATGTGGGGGAAGATGTTGAAAATATCCTTTTAAAGCTGATTCAAGCGGCAGATTATGATATAGAGAAGGCAGAAAAAGGGATTATCTATATTGACGAGGTCGATAAGATTGCCAGAAAATCTGAAAACCCTTCTATTACTCGGGATGTCAGCGGAGAAGGCGTACAACAGGCCCTGTTAAAAATATTAGAGGGAACCGTTGCCAGTGTACCGCCCCAGGGTGGGCGAAAGCACCCCCATCAGGAGTTTATTCAAATTGATACCACCAATGTACTTTTCATTTGTGGTGGCGCTTTTGATGGAATAGAAAAGATTATTCAAAAACGAATAGGAAAAACCGCCATGGGCTTTGGAGCCGATGTAAGAAGTAAGGTTGTAAAGGATGTAGGGGAGCTGTTAAAGCATCTTCAACCAGAGGACCTGTTAAGATTCGGCTTGATCCCTGAATTTGTGGGACGATTACCGGTTATGGTAACCCTTGATCAATTGGATGAAAAAGCCCTGGTACAAATTTTGACAGAACCTAAAAATGCCCTGGTAAAGCAATATAACAAGCTCTTTGAAATTGATGGCGTAGGTCTGGAATTTGAAGAGGGAGTGCTGGAGTTGATAGCCCAAAAGGCTATTGAAAGAAAAACCGGTGCAAGGGGTCTTCGAGGAATTACGGAAGGCATCATGCTTGATATCATGTATGATATTCCCTCTGAGGAGACCATTGATAAGGTAATTATTACAAAGGAAACAGTTATCGAAAATGCAAGGCCTACAGTTTTATATAAAAAGAGTAAGGGCGGTAAAAAGAAAAACGAAGAAACAGCATCTTAATATTAAAGGGAATGCCTAGAATGAAATCCTGGGCATTCCCTTTTTATCTGATCGAAAAATTATTAAATAGAATAAACCAATATGCCTAGCAGGCCTGAAACCATAATCATGGCAATGGGATGAATTTTAGTTTTATACAGAATGGCCAGTACCGTCAACCCTATGGCAAGGCTTTTTACATCAATGATAGAAGTTTTAAATAAAGAGACACAGGCTGCGGCAATGAGGCCAATCACCCCGGGTCTAATTCCCGTAAAAATTCCATTAATCACTGGGGAATGCTTGTATTTTATAATGATATTTGCTAAGGCAGTAACCAGGAAGAAGGAGCAGAAGATAACCCCCAGCGTTGCCACCAACGCCCCCAGTAGACCTAGATGCTTAAAGCCCACGAAGGTGGCAGCGTTTACGGCGATGGGACCAGGGGACATTTGGGAAATGGCGATAATGTCAACAAATTCACTTTGATCAAGCCAATGATTGATCGTGACAATTTCCTGCTCAATAAGGGGAAGCATGGCATAGCCGCCGCCAAAGCTGAAGGCACCAATTTTCAAAAAGGATAAAAATAATTTAAGATAAATCATCCTGACGCCTCCTTTGCTGGTATAGCAGTCCTGCTATGGCACAGCCGATGATAACAAATATTGGAGAAACATCGAAAAAGGCAATGGCAGAAAAGGCCGCTGCCATTACTACAATATTAAACTGCTTCCTTTCAATCTTAGCCCCCAGCTTAAGGGCAGATAAGAAGATTAAGGCCACAATAGCGGGCCGAACCCCCTTAAAAAATAATTGGATCGTTTTAATATGTTTAATTCGATTGTAAAAGACCGCCAGCACTGAGATCACCATAAAGGAGGGCAGTACTGTTCCAATAAGAGCGGCTAAGGCACCCAGTAAGCCCAATAGCTTATAGCCCACGTAAAGGGTTGTATTAACTGCAATGGGTCCTGGAAGGCTTTGACAGACAGCAATAATATCAATGAACTCCTCATAATCAATTAAGCCTTCCTTTTCTACAATTTCCTTTTGAATAATGGGAATCATGGCATAGCCGCCGCCGAAGGTAAAGGCACCAACCTTAAAGAAAATGCCAAAAAGCTTAAAATATTTGTCCAAATTCTAACGCCTCCCAGGGATAAAAAACTAATTATGAAAATACTTTTTGCAACTTTCATTATTATATCATAAAAATTACTTCCTATTGTTGGCTTCAAAGGTAGGTTTTTTACACAGGATAAAAACAATGTCGCGGCACATACTACTATTAGACTTCAATGGGAGGAGGCAGAAAATTGTCTAATGTCTTTTTTTTAATTCAGTTCTTCTTTGCTATTATCATTGGTCTGTACTTTTTAAGCCTATTGAAAAGTCAGCAGGGAAGTAAAAGCGCCATTGAAAAGGAGTCAAAAAAAGAACTGGAAAAGCTGAAAAAAATGAGGGATCGTTCCTTAACGGTTCCCCTTTCTGAATATACAAGACCCACATCCTTTGAAGAAATCGTAGGTCAGGAAGATGGCTTAAAGGCCCTTCGAGCCGCGCTGTGCAGTCCTAATCCCCAGCATGTAATTATCTATGGGCCTCCGGGGGTGGGAAAAACCGCTGCTGCCAGAGTGGTACTAGAGGAGGCAAAAAAAAATAACTATTCTCCTTTTACCGAGGAATCAAAATTCATTGAAATGGATGCCACAACCCTCCGTTTTGATGAACGGGGAATTGCAGACCCATTAATGGGCTCTGTCCACGACCCTATCTATCAGGGAGCCGGCCCCCTGGGACAGGCTGGAATTCCACAGCCGAAGCCTGGGGCTGTAACAAAGGCCCATGGGGGTATTTTGTTTTTAGATGAGATTGGTGAGCTCCATCCGGTACAGATGAACAAGCTATTAAAGGTATTGGAGGATAGAAAGGTATTTTTAGAGAGTGCCTATTATAGCCCAGAGGATAATAGTGTACCAAAACATATCCATGAGATATTTCAAAAAGGCCTGCCTGCTGATTTTCGTCTGGTGGCAGCCACCACCAGAACTGCCTCAGAGCTGCCCTCGGCCCTACGATCAAGATGTGTAGAAATCTACTTTCGACCCCTGCTTCAGGAGGAGATTGGGATTATCGCCGAAAACGCCTGTAAAAAAAGCGGATTTCATATTGAAAGTCAAGCCATTGAAGAAATTAAAAAATATGCCACCAATGGTCGTGAGGCAGTGAATATTATCCAGGTGGCCAGCGGTATTGCCATCACCAATCAGCATAAGCAAATCACCCTGGGGGATGTGGAATGGGTCATTGAAAGCGGCCATTATCATCCTCGCCCTGAAAAACGAATCGAAGAAAAGCCCAGTGTAGGCTATGTTAACGGCCTGGGGGTCTATGGTCCTAATATTGGAATGCTCATTGAAATTGAAGCATCGGCCATCAGGGTCCCAGAAAAAGGGAAGGGAAGAATGATTGTAACGGGGATTATTGAATCAGAGGAGACCAATGCACCAGGCAAGACCTTAAGGAGAAGGAGCACCGCATCAGATTCGGTGGATAATGTGCTGACGGTTATTCGAAAATTTCTTGAGGTTGATCCCAGAGATTATGACATTCATTTGAATTTACCAGGAGGAATCCCAATCGATGGTCCCTCTGCTGGGATCACCATGGTAACGGCTATTTATTCTGCCATAGTAAATGAGCCGGTGAACCACAGGGTAGCCATGACGGGGGAAATTTCCATACGGGGAAAGGTTAAGCCCATAGGCGGTATATCGGCAAAAATAGAAGCTGCACGAAAGGCTGGCTGTGAGCATGTGATCATTCCAAAGGCCAATTATCAAGAGCGATTTAAGGAGCTGGGCATTGATGTCATACCCGTAGAGGACATCAAGGAGGTAATTCATGGGGCCTTAGAATCCCATCGTAGTAAGAAAGAAGCACACTACAGCAATGAAGCCATTGATATGGTCGCAGCCCTGGGAAATTCACTGGACCAGTTGAAATAGATAAATGAGGCCATTTTACTAGCCCCCTGAAATCAGCAAATCAGTGTATTAAATGATACATTGATTTTTGCTGGTTTTAAGACTTTTTGAAGGATATTTGATACAATGTTATAATGGGTTGATAGATTTAGGCCAATTCGGGTAAAATATTGAAAAAAGATCCATTAACCGATATAATTATAATCAACTGCTAAAAGAAGTATTCTTAGCCAATTTTTACTTGTTTATTGTGGGATTGTTATTTTTAAACTTTAAATAGAATTACCCGCTGGATTTTATTACAAAGGAGTGATCAACGTGGAACAAGAAAGCCTTAAAAAAGAAATGAAAAACCGTCGTCTTCCATTAATACCCTTAAGGGGACTTACTGTTTTTCCATACATGGTATTACATTTTGATGTAGGAAGGGAACGCTCTATTAATGCCCTGGAGGAGGCCATGGTGAATGACCAGCTGATCTTTTTAGCCTCCCAAAGGGAAGCGGAGGTAAACCTCCCTAATCCCGAGGACTTTTATCAGGTGGGAACCATCTCTAAAATCAAGCAGATGCTGAAGCTTCCCGGCGACACCATTAGGGTATTGGTAGAGGGAATCAATCGTGCAAGAATTAAGGAGATTCATCAAGAGGAACCCTATTTTATGGTTGAGGTAGAGGAAGAAAATTACGAGACTGAAATTACCACCGACCGTGATATTGAAGCACTTATGAGAAGTGTATTGGGGTCCTTTGAGCAATACATAGAGGTAAGCAATAAAATATCCCCCGAAATTCTATTAACTGTTTCAGAAATCGAAATGCCCGGACGGATGGCCGATACTATTGCTGCCAACATTAATTTAAAGCAAAGTCAGAAGCAGGAGATATTAGAAGCCTTTTCACCGAAGGAGCGATTAGAAACCCTATATCGTATTCTATTGGAAGAGATAGAAATATTAGAAATTGAACAGAAAATCAATAGTCGTGTGAAAAAGCAGATTAATAAAGTACAAAAAGAGTATTACTTGAGGGAGCAGTTAAAGGCGATTCAAAAAGAGCTGGGTGAAGATGAGGGAATTGTAGAAGAGGTTGATGAGTTTAAGCAAAAGCTGCAAAAAATTAAGTTCCCCAAGGATATCCATGAAAAGGTCGAACGGGAGATTGATCGTTTACTCAAGCTTTCTCCTTCCTCGGCAGAAACCGGAGTCATTCGTAATTACATAGATTGGGTATTAAATCTGCCCTGGAATAAGGAAACTAAGGACAAGCTGGACTTAAAACAGTCGGCAGAAATTTTAAATGAAGATCATTATGGACTGGAAAAGGTGAAGGAAAGAATCCTTGAATATTTGGCCATACGACAATTAGCCAAGTCCATGAAGGGTCCAATCCTTTGCCTTGTGGGCCCTCCGGGGGTAGGAAAAACCTCCATTGCCAAATCCATCGCCAGGGCATTAAACCGGAAATTTGTCAGAATGTCCTTGGGTGGTGTACGGGACGAGGCAGAAATCAGAGGTCATCGAAGAACCTATGTGGGTGCCATCCCAGGACGAATTATTTCATCAATGCGTCAGGTGGGAACCAAGAACCCCGTGTTTCTATTGGATGAGATTGATAAGCTGGCCAGTGACTTTAGAGGTGATCCAGCCTCAGCCCTATTAGAGGTATTAGACCCGGAGCAAAATGCAGACTTTACGGACCATTTCCTGGAGATGCCCTTTAATTTATCAAAGGTAATGTTTGTCACTACAGCCAATTCCCTTGACACCATTCCCAGACCTCTTTTAGATCGAATGGAGGTCATACGAATTGCAGGCTATACCGAGGAAGAAAAGCTGAATATTGCCTCAAAATACCTGCTGCCCAAGCAAGTTAAGGAGCATGGCCTTGATGAAAAAACTGTTAAGCTTTCAGAGAATACCCTTCGGGATATTATTAATTACTATACCCGGGAATCCGGTGTAAGAAATTTAGAACGGCAGATTGCCAATATATGCCGTAAGACAGCAAAGAAAATAATCGAAGATAAGGTAAGTGTCGTTCGAATTAATCCTAAAACCTTGAAAAAGTACCTTGGAAACCCCATCTATCGCTACGAGCTGATTAATGCTAAGGATGAGGTGGGAATTGTCAGAGGCCTGGCCTGGACCCCTGTAGGGGGAGACACCCTGTCCATTGAAGTGACTCCCATGAAGGGCAGCGGAAAGCTAGTATTAACTGGCCAATTGGGTGATGTAATGAAGGAGTCAGCCAAGGCCGGCATCAGCTATATACGCTCCAGAGCCGAGGCATTGAAAATTGATGCTAATTTCCATACGGATTTAGATATTCACATTCATATACCTGAGGGAGCCATACCAAAGGATGGTCCTTCTGCAGGAATTGCCATGGCCACGGCGGTAATCTCTGCTTTAACCAATGTGCCCGTTGACAAGCAAGTAGCCATGACTGGGGAAATTACCCTAAGGGGAAGAGTACTTCCCATCGGTGGTGTAAAGGAGAAGGTATTAGCCGCAAAACGGGCGGGAATTACAAAGGTCCTGCTTCCCCAGGATAATGAAAAGGATATTGAAGATATACCAGAGAACGTAAGAAGAAAAATACAATTTTTCTTTGTATCCCATATGGACCAAGTACTGGGCCATGCTTTAAAGAGGGGAGAAAACAATGAAAATTAAAACTGCAGAAATCATCATCAGCGCCGTGGCGCCAAAGCAGTATCCTGAGGGATGCCTTCCTGAAATTGCCATGGTTGGCCGATCAAATGTAGGAAAATCCTCGACAATTAATACAATGCTGAATAGAAAAAAACTGGCTCGAGTTAGCTCAAGCCCAGGAAAAACCAGAACCATTAACTTCTATTTAATTAATCAGGAATTTCATCTGGTTGATCTACCGGGCTATGGCTATGCCAAAGTATCAAAAACAGAAAGGGCCTCCTGGGGAAAAATCATTGAAACCTATCTATCTACCAGAGAAAATCTCCATGAGGTAGTGCTGCTGGTAGATATTCGACATAAGCCCTCAGAGGACGATAAGCTGATGTATGACTGGATTAAGCACTATGGATTTGGAACCATTGTGGTAGCCACCAAGGCTGATAAAATATCCCGGGGTAACTATCAAAAGCATTTTAAGATGATTAGAGAGGAATTAAAAATGGCTCCGGAGGATAAAATTATTCCTGTATCCTCTCTTAAGAAACAGGGAATTTCTCAGTTGTGGCAGGCTATTACAGGTATATTCCTGCAAAAGGGAGCCGATATCACCATAGAGGAAGCAGAAGAATAAGATTTTGTGCTACCAATAATCAAAGACAGCTCCAGGGATTTCAAATCACAATCCGGGGCTGTCTTTTTCCACAATAAAGGGAAGTTATTTAGAACTATTTGATGAACCCAACCGGGCTTTATGATTCTTCAACAGGGCCTTCCAATCCAGCTCAGACACCAGCATTCCAGACAGAATTAAAAGGCTGCCCAAAATTCCTTGGGCTGTAAGCCGCTCTCCCAACAGTAAGTAGGCAAACAGTGCTGAGAAAACAGGCTCCCCTGTATAGATGAGTGCAGTATGGGTAGGGGATGTAAATTTCTGCATGGCATTTTGAATAATGTAAGCCCCTGAAGTGGCCAGCATGGCGAGGATTAAAATAGCGCTCCATACATTGATGCCCTTAGGAATTATAGGCCTTTCAATACCAAGAGAAAAGAACAGGCTTAAAATGCCGACCACTGCTATTTGAATTACGGCCATGGCAATGGAATCTACCTTCACTGTATATTTTCCCACGGTAATAATATGCATGGCAAACATCAAGGCAGCAATCAAGGTGTAAAAATCTCCAACGTTCAAAGAGAGGCTAGCATTTAAGGTTAAGAATCCCAGGCCTACCATGGCTAAGATAACCCCTGCCACAGCCTCCCGATGGGGTTTAAGCTTTAAGAGTAGGGCAGAAAATAGCGGTACGATGACCACGGAAAAGCCTGTAATAAAGCCTGATTTAGAGGCAGTAGTGTAGTTTAAGCCAACGGTTTGAAAGCCATAGGCGGCGAATAAAATTGCGCCAATCAAAACCCCATATTTAAGGGTATGCCTGTCGGTGCGAAGCATGTTTTTATAAAATATGATTCCAGAAATAACAGCGGCAATAATAAAGCGTATGGCTAAAAAGTTAAATGTGGGTAAATAATCCAGTACATTTTTGGTCAATACAAAGGAAGACCCCCAAATAACGGTAACCAGTAAAAGGGCTAAATCAGCCTTCATCTGCTTTGTCATTGATACCCCCCTTTCAATTAATACATTAGTGCTTGGTAACCCCCCTATGGTATCGCTGTTGTTACCTATTCCCATTGTATAATATTTTCAAAAAATTCTAAAGTTGAATTTCACAAAAGTTAAAATCAAAAATAAAAAGACAGTAACCTGGGTATTTAATACACTCAGGTACTGTCTTTTTGTGCTCAAGCTATGTATTATTCCTCTGGCTCAAACATATCCTTGCCAACACCACAAACTGGACAAACCCAATCATCTGGAATATCTTCAAAGGCTGTACCAGGTGCGATACCGCCGTCTGGGTCTCCTACTTCTGGATCATAAACATATCCACATGGTATACATACATATTTCATTTTTCTATCCCCTTTCAATCTCGTTATTGAATGAATCACAATTCCATTATACCCTAAATTTAAAAAAGTTAAACAGCTAATTTCGGTAAAGTACCGTTTCGTTGATTCAGATCATTTTTGCTAGTACTAGGTCATAAAAAGTTAGTTACGTGTTAAAGTTTTTTTATGATATAATAAATTTAAAACATTCAAAAAAATTCATAAGGAGTGAGTGAAGTTGAAGGATATGAGAGTAGAGCAATTGGCTAAAAATTTGATAAGTTATTCCACAGACCTAAAGCCTGGAGAAAAGGTATTAATTGAAGCCTACGGTTTAGAATATCCCTTGATAGCAGCCTTGGTTCGAGAGGCCTATAGAGCCCAGGCGATTCCCTTTGTGACCCTGAAGGATCACCAATTTACGAGGGAATTGCTAATGGAAGCCACCGAGGAACAAATGGAGCTGATGGCAAAATATGAATTGACGAGAATGAAGGAGATGGATGCCTATATTGGAGTCAGGGCAGGGGAAAATAGTGCTGAGCTAAGTGATGTACCCGGGGAAAAAATGCGCTTATATTCCGAGAAGTTGATTGGACCAGTACATATTAAAGAGCGGGTAGCCAATACAAAATGGTGTATTTTAAGATACCCCAATTACTCAATGGCCCAGGCTGCCAATATGAGTACAGCGGCCTTTGAAGAGTTCTATTTTAACGTTTGTAATCTTGACTATGCCAAAATGGACCGGGCAATGGATCCATTGGTAAAGCTGTTGGAAAAAACCGACAGGGTGCGCATACAGAGCCCAGGTACAGATATTTCCTTTAGCATTAAGGGAATAGGCGTTGTAAAATGCGCCGGAAAAAGGAACATTCCCGATGGTGAGGTTTATACAGCCCCAGTAAGGGATTCGGTTAATGGCTATATAACCTATAACACCCCTGCTTTATACCAGGGCTTCACCTACGAGAATATTCGACTTGAATTCCAAAACGGCAAGGTTGTTAAGGCCACGGCCAACGATACGGAAAGAATCAATAAAGTATTTGATACTGATGAAGGGGCCCGATACATAGGTGAATTTGCCATTGGGGTAAATCCATATATATTAAACCCCATGAAGGATACCCTTTTTGATGAAAAAATTATGGGCAGCTTCCATTTTACTCCTGGCAATGCCTATGATTTAGCAGATAACGGCAATCGATCCTCTGTTCACTGGGATTTAGTTTCTATTCAACGACCAGAATTCGGAGGAGGAGAAATCTATTTTGATGATGTATTAATCCGTAAGGATGGGGTCTTTGTCCTCAAGGAGCTAGAGGGACTAAATCCAGAAAACTTGAAGTAGAAAGTTAGAAGCGCATCATTGCGCTTCTATTTTTTGTTGATAGCCATTTAATACTTGTTAAAAATAAACTATAATAATGGTGGAGACAAAAATATGAGCTTAGCAAAAGGAAGGTAAACTATGACTTCAGTACAGAAAAAAGAATGGATTGTGTTTTTGGGAAAGCTACCATCGTTATTTTTCGGGTTTATGCTCTATTCCCTGGCAGTATTATTAATGCGAGATGGGGGCCTGGGAATGAATCCCTGGGGTGTATTCCATATGGGCCTCAGCCACCATACCCCCTTTACCTTAGGGCAGGTAACCCAATTAATGGGGCTGGTGATTTTAATTAGCTCCCTGGCATTGAAAGTAACCCCCGGCTTTGGCAGTATTGGAAATATGGTGTTTATAGGATTCTTTGTAGATCAGTTTGACAGACTTGAAATCATATCTACCCCCGATTCCCTTCTGGGGCAAATTCTTATGCTGACTATGGGAATTATCATAACCGGCTGGGCTACCTTTTTTTACTTAAGGGTGAAGCTTGGGGCAGGACCTCGAGATGGCCTTATGGAGGGGCTGGTTAAAAAGACCGGAAAGCCAGTGTGGTTGATCAGGGGAGCCATAGAGATAACCGTATTGATTATTGGGTACCTATTGGGTGGCCCCGTGGGTCTGGGAACCCTTTTCGCCGCCACCGCCATTGGACCTTCGGTACAATTTGCCTTTAAAATCGGTGGATACGATAGTAAATCCGTAAAACATATGAATTGTGTGGAGCTATGTAGAAGCTTAAGGGGAGAAGCCTTGAAGGAAGAGGCATCCTTAAATAAATAATGGTGCTTTTTAACACTTTAGATTTTAGTTAGACTCCTATATAATGTTCCTTAGGAGTCTAACTTTTTGGAGGGGACAAGCAAATGAAAAAGGTAATATCAATTCTATTGCTGCTGGCGGTTATGGTATTGGGAGGATTACTGCTGATTTCCAAACTGGTAGAGGGCAGTCATCTACTTAGCAATGAGGCTCTGGAAAGGGGCGGAAGACCCATACTTGAAGATGAATACCTGGACACAGAGGTTATTGTATTAGATCAAGAGGTCTACATGCCCTTTGAGGGGGTCAAAAAATATATTGATTCGTCCTTGGATATTGATACAGAAAATAAAAGATTGTTTTTGTCACCCCAGGAGGGGAGCTTTAGCTTTGAGGATCAAGCAGTAGACAGTTTTGTCAAGGAAGAATCTATTCAGTTGAATTTTAATTTAAAAGAAATTTCAAATCAACTCTATGTGCCGATTAAATCACTGGAAAAGTTGCTAGGAATCGAGGTTAGCCTGGGGGTAGACAGTGGAATTGTTATGATTGATTGGGTAAACAACAGCCATTCCCAAGGGGAGATCATCCGAGAAACCCACCTTCTGGAATCCCCTGGGTGGCTAGGGAAACGGAAGCTTCCTCTGGATTCAGGCACGGAGGTTAAGCTATATGATTTAGGAAAGAACCACTATTTTGTCAGAACAGGGGAAGGCTACCTAGGCTATGTCCCTAAAGCTCATCTTCAGGTAAAGTCTGATCAAAGAGAGCAAGCAGGCTACACCTTTAGCAAAAAGGCAGCAGACATGCCTGCAGATAAAATTGGCCTGGTATGGGATTATGTTAATCAATACTCCCAGGATCGCAGCAATGAAGAGAAGCTCTCAGCGGTGGATATTCTTACCCCCACCTGGTTTAAGCTCCTTGATGAGCAGGGTACGGTCGAAAACAAGGGGGACTTTAATTATATAGAAAATGCCAAGGTCAAGGGCTACCAGGTATGGGGACTTGTGACCAATAGCTTTGATCCCGACTTAACCAGCAGCTTTCTAGCCGATGAGGCTGCCCAGGGAAACTTCATTCGACAAATTTTATTTTATAGTGGCTTATATGAATTAGATGGTATCAATATTGATTTTGAAAATATCCATTATCAGGATCAAAGGGCTTTAACAGCCTTTGTACAGCGGCTGACAGAGGTATTGCATCAAAATAATCTAGTGGTTTCTATTGATGTAACAATACCTTCTAGCAGCTTGAACTGGTCTAAGGTTTATGATCGAGTGGCCCTTGCAGAAATTGTAGACTATGTAGCAGTAATGACCTATGACGAGCATTGGGCATCCAGTCCCCAAAGTGGATCTGTCGCCTCTATTGGTTGGGTTGAACGGGGTATTCAGCGAACCCTTGAATCGGTTCCCCCTGAAAAGCTATTGTTGGGATTGCCCTTTTATACAAGGCTATGGGAGGAGGAGACCCTAAGTAACGGGACAATTAAGGTTAGCTCAAAGGCTTATGGTATGGAGAAGATGAAGGAAATATTAACAGAAAATAATGCTGAAATCCTTTGGGATCAAGAAGCTGGTCAATATTATAGCGAATACAGAGCTGATTCAAAGCTTTATCGGGTATGGCTGGAGGACAGTCGCTCATTAGCATTAAAGACAAGCCTGGTAGAAAAATACGGGCTGGTAGGGGTGGCTGCCTGGCGAAAGGATTTTGAGGCAGAAATTGTTTGGGAAGCTATTGATCAGGTTTTGAAGCGGGGTCAGTCCTATGAAGCCGTGGCTGGGAAATTAACACCTATATTTTAATATACTGCTGACATAAAAGAAGTAAAAGCTGAGATGTGGGTTTTTCCCTCACTCAGCTTTTATTTTGATATGGAAGGTTTTATTTTTAAATTTTTATAATAGCTTGACATTGAGGAAGAAAAAATATATCATGAAGTTAGAATATTACTTTAGGCGAAATATTCTTAGGAGGTAATAAATTGGATTTTAACAATTTGTATAATTTATTTTTTGATAACATAAAAAAAGTGTTTTATCCTGAAGAATGGCTGGAATATGATACAGCATTTTCTAAATCAGAGCTAATGACCATGCTGCTGGTAGAACGTCAGGGAGAAATGATTATGAGCCAAATTGCTGAATATATTAATCTTCCCATGAGTACTACTTCAGGTATAGTAGATCGATTAGTTCGAAGCGGTTATTTAAGACGTGAAAGAAGCGAAGAAGACCGGCGAATCGTGGTGATTAAGCTGGCTGAAGAAGGAAAATTAATCATTGGAAGATTAAAGGAAACAATATTGGAATACATTAATAAAATTAGTCAATCCCTAACTGAAGAGGAAATACAGCTATTAATTAAGATTTTTCATAAGATAATTCGTGTAATTGATGAAGATGATAAGAAAAAAACCCCAGGAGAACCATTGAAAGAAAATCAACGAGTAAAAACAATACCCATTGAGTAAAGGCCCATTAAAAATAAATGGGCTGTTCATAAAGCAAATACTTCGGCAACGGGAATATTCAAAAAATGAAATAAAGGGAGGAAAAACCATGAGAATCATTCTATATACCGGAAAGGGCGGTGTAGGAAAAACAAGCATCGCCGCAGCTACAGCCTTGAAGTGTGCCCGAAGGGGATACAAAACCCTGGTGGTAAGCACCGATGCTGCCCATAGCCTGGGTGACTCTCTAGCCATAGGATTATCTCCAGAGGCTGTAGAAATTGAAGATAATCTTTGGGCCCAGGAGCTTGATACAATCCATGAAACGGAACAGGGCTGGAAAAGGGTACAGCAATATTTGACTACCCTGTTTACCTCAAAAACAGTGAAGAATATTACAACAGAAGAGCTTACAATTTTTCCGGGAATCGAGGATTTATTAAGCCTGTTAAAAATACTAAGTTACTATCAAGAGAAAAAATATGATGTAATTGTAATTGATTGTGCCCCAACGGGGGAAACCTTGGCTATGCTCAGCTTTCCTGACATGTTTCGGTGGTGGATGGATAAACTATTTCCAATGAAAAGAAAAGCAATCAAGCTGACAAAGCCCATTGTTGAACCTATTTTGGGAATGCCAATGCCCTCTGATGGGGTCATGGGTGAAATAGAAAATATATATCATCAATTGGATGAGATGCGGCAAATTCTTTCCAATAGAGACATTACCAGTATTAGAATTGTTGTCAACCCAGAAAAAATGGTGGTGAAGGAAGCCCAAAGAAGCTTTACCTATATGAATTTGTATGACTTTAACGTTGATGCCATTGTGGTGAATCGTATCATACCCGACTGTGTGACCGATGATTACTTCAAAGCCTGGAAGCATATCCATGGCCAATATAAGGAAGCCATTATTGAAAGCTTTTCTCCAGTACCCATTTATTATGTACCTTTGTTTGAAAATGAAATTGTAGGCATAAATATGCTGTCAAATATGGCAAATAAGCTATATAAAGAGGATGACCCAGCCCATATTCTTTTTAATACAAAAACGCAAGTGATAAAAAAGGAAGAGAAGGGTTACAGTTTATCTATCTATATGCCCTTTACAGAAAAGGGAGAGATATCCTTGAATCAAAAAGGTAACGAATTGATTATTAGAGTAGGCAGCTATAAGCGAAATATGATTCTACCAAGAACCCTATTGAATTATTCTATACTGGGAGCAAGGTTTGAGAATCAAACATTAAACATAAAATTTGGAGGTGAAAAACTTGATTAAGGCAACTGACCTGGCATTTTCATACGATAAAAGTGCTGATCAGGTAATAAAGGGAATCGACTTTCACATAAAAAAAGGAGAGATATTAGGATTTCTAGGACCAAGCGGAGCAGGTAAAACTACTACTCAGCGAATTATCATTGGTCTTTTACAGGGCTACAGCGGTAGTGTTCAGATCATGGGAAAGGAACGGAGGGAATGGGGGCAAGACTTCTACGAGAAAATCGGAGTTGCCTTTGATTTTCCCAATCTATATTTGAAGCTGACAGCAGAAGAAAACCTGAAGCTCATTAGCTCCTATTATCAAAAAGAGCATCAAAAAATAGATTTTCTATTAAAAAGAGTAGGTTTATACCCAGACAAGAACAAAAAGGTTGAAGGGTACTCTAAGGGAATGAAAATGCGGTTAAACTTTATACGGTCCCTGCTGCATGAACCAGAATTACTCTTTTTTGATGAACCCACCTCTGGCTTAGACCCCTTGAATGCAAAAACGATTAAAGATATAATGCTAGAATTAAAATCCCAGGGCAAAACGATTTTTCTGACAACTCATAATATGACCGTGGCTGAGCAGCTCTGCGATCGGGTAGCTTTTATTGTGGATGGAACAATTCCCATTATTGATAGTCCAAAGGAACTTAAGGTTAAACATGGTAATCACACCGTAAAAATAGAGTACTATATAGGAAAAAGCACGAGAACAGAGGAGTTTCCCATGATGGGATTAAAGGAAAACCAGCAGATTTTTCATATATTAAAGACAAAGAATATCAAGACGATTCATAGCCAAGAGGCAACATTAGAAGATATTTTCATTAAGCTCACAGGGAGGGAGCTTGTATGAGGATATTCAATGCATTAAAAGCAGATATAAAGTTTCAATTTAAGCAGGGCTTCTATCTTGTGTATGTGGTGTTAACATTATTCTATATGATTCTGATAGGTCAACTGCCCAATAGATTGATCGGCTACGGGGTACCGATTGTCATTTTTACTGATCCATCCTTTGTAGGCTTCTTTTTCATTGGGGGTATTGTTATGTTGGAAAAGGTACAGGGCATTTTACAGTATTTAGTGGTAACCCCCCTTAAGCCTAGGGAATATTTGATTTCAAAAGTCATTTCCCTTGCCCTGTTGGCAGAGGCTGCTGGCTTTGCCATCGCATTGGTAACCTTTAGAGCCCCCTTTAATTGGCTGCTATTGTTCCTGGCTGTTTTCTTAACATCAGCCTTCTTTACACTGTATGGCTTTGTAGTCACAACCAGTTGTAATAACATCAATCAATACCTAATCAAAATGCTGCCCTATACCCTGGCGTTAATTATACCAACATTAATTTACTATACATCTCCCAGCCTATGGTTGTTAAGGATGCTTCCCACAGTAGCGGGCTTTGACTTATTATATGGGGCCTTTAATGGAATATCATGGCTAGGGGCAATGGCGTATATTGTCTATTTGGTAGTAATCAACATCTTTGTCTTAAACAAGGTAGAGAAGCTTTTTATAAAAAGTATATAGGAGGAGTAAGCATGGCAAATATAGCTTCTTTAAAAGCCGATCTGAAAATGATAGTCAGGGATCCAATTTTAGCCCTTTTCTTTATATTGCCCCTCATTATATCCTTTACATTTAAATTGCTGGTGATTTTTTTGACACCAGTCATTTATGATTCTTTTAGTCTGGATTTAACCCCATATTATGGATATATACTAGCCTTTAGTATTCTAGTGACTCCCTTGATGCTGGGTACGGTTTCTGGCTTTCTTATGATAGATGAAAGGGATTCAAGAATTCAGGAGCTGATTAAAATAACCCCCATTGGTTATAGGGGCTATCTCACCAATAGATTGATGCTGCCCTTCTTTGGAAGCATAGTCTATGCATTGGCGGCCTACTTTATTTTGAATATTTATGATATAGGGCTATTGCAGCTGTTATTGATTTGTTTTTTATCAGGCCTTCAAGGAATTATAGTGGGTTATATATTATATAGATTGGCAGCTGATAAGGTTCAGGGCTTAACCTATTCCAAGGGCTTTGGAATCTTTAATATATTAGCCCTGGCAGATATCTTTGAAATTAGATGGGTTAGTATGATTGCGGCATTAACACCATTTTATTGGATAACTAGATTAATTGTTAACTATTCCATGAATACAGTATTAATGGCTATTACGGTTCATATGCTGTATCTGTGGGGAATCAAAAATATGAGCTTTGGTTCTCGTTCTCTAAGAACAAGATGATTAAGGAAATTTTAAGTCTGGGTTAATTTTATTATAAAAAGTCAGTCATAGTAGACTGACTTTTACGCTTCACTTTTTTGCGGTTGCTTCTTAAACTGTACATTTATTTAAAGCTTGTATTCCGTTAGCTCCTCGCAATAGCTGCAGCGATATTGTATTTTCCCATTGGGCACCAAAGTAAATTCAGCCTCGGCATATTGGTCTTCACAAGTGATGCAACGAGGATTCTTACATTGAAACAATCCCTTTACCCGTTGGGGGATGCTGACGGCTATTTTTTCTTTGATTCCTTCATTTTCAATAATATTGACGGTAATATTCTGATCAATTAAACCCAGAATGGCCAGATCTATATCAATATGATCCTGCACCTTAATAATATCCTTTTTACCCAATCTTTCGCTTGATACGTTCATTAATAATACCACGGGAGAGGGAAGCTTATCCAGATTCAGCTTCTGAAATATCTTTAAGCCCTTTCCGGCAGTAATATGGTCTATTACAATACCTTTTGCTATACCGGTCACCTTTAGCATTGGTCAGTCACCCCCAATAATTGTGCCATAAGGGCCATTCTAACATAGACCCCCAGCCTGGCCTGATCAAAATATTTAGCCCGAGGATTATCATCTACGTCATAATCAATTTCATTAACCCGTGGCAAAGGATGCAGGATTAGTAGATCCTTTTTTGTATGATTTAATTTACTTTGATTCAAAATATAACTATCTTTTAATTTGACATAATCCTCTTCATTAAAAAAGCGTTCCTTTTGAATTCGTGTCATATAGAGTATATCAATCTGGGGTAAATATTCTTCAAGGGAGCTGGTTTCATAGATTTCCACCTGGGGATTTTCCAGGAGCTCCTCCTTTAAATGAAGGGGAATCTTAAGCTCTGGGGGAGAGATTAAAATAAAATTCATATGGGGATAACGACTTAAGGTTTTGAGAAGGGAATGGACGGTTCTGCCAAAAAGTAAATCACCGCAGAAGGCAACCCTGAGGTTCTTAATTTCGCCTCGATAATATTGAATGGTGATAAGATCTGTTAAGGTCTGGGTAGGGTGGTGATGACCGCCATCACCGCCATTGATTACAGGTACGGTGGAAAATTCTGAAGCCAGCCTGGGTGCACCCTCCCTGGGATGGCGCATGACCAAAACATCAGCATAATCATCCATTACTCGAATGGTATCGGCTATGCTCTCGCCCTTTTTAACAGAGCTGGTGTTGGCATCAGAAAAGCCTAAAACAGTTCCTCCCATCCTGAGCATGGCCGATTCAAAGCTTAGGCGGGTTCTTGTACTGGGTTCGTAGAATAAGGTTCCTAAGATCTTTCCTTTGCACAAATTGCTGTAATTCTTAGTTTCTCGGTAAAACTCCAAGCCCAAATCAATTACTTCCTGTAGCTCCTCAAGGGTAAAATCATTGGGGTCAATCAAATGTCTGCCTGCTAAGTTCATAAAATTCCTCCCTTTTTCTTTGATAGTGGGAGTATTCCTCCCTTTTTAGCCTCCCAGGACTAAATTAAAGGTAAATCCGATAAAAAAACCCTTCAATCCCAGAGGATTAAGGGTTTATATGCACCATAATAAATACATTGTGAATGCATTTTCTTTCCTTATCAGCCTCACGGGACCGAATTAAAGGCTATTTATCTTATCAGAATATATCACGGATCATATAAATTGTCAATAAGCTCCCTATCCCAGAAGGAAATGCACATCTTATGTAGAATATCAACCTATACAAACAAACGAAGAGGTGCCTTTTCATGTATATGATGTCTTTAAATAAAATTTATGAGCTCTTGGTTGAGCATGGGGATATGCCAGATTTCATGAGGTATAGTGAAGCCATTAATCTAATTCCTCTGCCTAATGTTGAATACAGGGATAAAATCAGAGGGGCAATGATTAGCATCGCCATTGGTGATGCCTTTGGCAGTTATTTAGATATCAACCACCAAAGGGAAATTGAATATATAAATCATTTCTTGAGGGGAGAAAAGCGGTCTGTCTCCTTAAGTATTACGGAGGATACAGAACTATCCATCTGCTTTGCCGAATCCCTTATTATTAATCAGGGCTTTCAGCCCGAGGATTTTGCTAATCGATTAATTCGATATCCCATAACAGAAAAGGGAAATACCCTTAGGGAATTTGCAGTAAATTTTCAGGAACGAAGAATTCAATGGTATAAGAGTGGTATAGAATCCGCAGGAAATGGTGCAGTCAAGCGATGTGCCCCTGGGGCTTTAATCAACTATGGGGACTTTAACACCCTAAAGCTGATGGCAGGTGCCCAGGCAGCCATCACCCACATGGATCAAATGGCCATTGCCTCCAGCATCCTTCATAGCACAGCCATTGCCTTGCTGATCAATCGTCCTCCTTTTTCCCTGGGAAATCAAGCTGATCTTTTAAACTTTGTAGAGGTCTGTGCCAAAAGCATTAAGGGAATAGAGACAAAGGTCTATCGTACCCGACAAAATAATGAAATTGCTAATCTTTACACCAGAATTAATCGGGACCTAAAGGATGCCCTTATTGGTAATTGGGAAATAAAACGGGTTCAGGAGGAATGGGGAAATGGTGATTATGTACTGGAATCTATTCCCTTTGCCTTTTACATATTTCTCAAGAATGCAAATGATTATGAGCGGATTCTAAAGGAATGTCTTATGTCAAAGGGCTCAGACAGTACTGCCAGCATAGCCTTAACCCTGGCGGGGGCCTATCTTGGCTTTAATCACGTGCCAAAGGGCTACGTCTATAAAATCAGAAATTTAGATGAACTGTTGGCCCTGTCAGATCGACTTTTTGAGCTCTCACTGAAAAACAAGGGGAATAACCCCTACCGCAGAATGCTGGAAAATATTAATGAAGAGAGATGTCAGGATGAGATTGATCAGCTTCTTTGGACGGGGATTAAATTCAATAAGGAAGAATGCTATGATGAAGCGGTCACCTACTTTGAAGATTTGGTAAACAAAAGTCCTGATATGAAGAAAAACGAAAAAATAAAGCTCCACATTATTGAAGCCTATGAGGGCTTTGGGACCCAATGTCTCGAAGAAGAAAACTACGAGGAGGCCTTAAGAGCTTTCAAAAAGGCCTTGGCCTACGACTTAAATCATCCCATGCTTCTGTGTGATCTGGCAATCACCTATTTAAACCTGGATGACCTAAACAGGGCTGAACGATATGCAAGGCGGTCCGTTGAAATTGCACCCGAGTATGAAATAGGCAGAGAGGTCTTGGATGCAATACAAAGCTTAAAGAAAAGAGGCTGAGGCCCATAACCGACTTAATGTTTCCATAATTAAGTCGGTTTATATTTTTTTGACAAGGAGTATAATTGTAGTGACTAAGAAAATGGTAAAACAGCCATAGAGAATCCAGGGAATCCAGCCACCTGTAATCCCATAGCTATCAATAATTTTGCCGCTGGCAAAGGTCCCCAGGGAGCCGCCAATGCCTGTTGCAATGCTAGATGCCGCATAGTAGGCCCCTGCCATGGTTTCATCGGCATACAAGCCCGTAAGGCTGTCAAGGGTGGGCATAGTAAGCATCTCCCCTGTAATAAAGATGATCCCACAGAGAACCATAAAAGAAAATGAGTTGGCAAAACCAAGGAGGCTGACCCCCAGGCCTACCAGGAGCACTCCCAGGGCCATACTGAGTTTAGGAGAATACCTTGCCAGAAATCCATTGGCTATTGTGCCCTGGAGCAGGATTACACTAATACTTGTGATGGTCCATATCATACCAATTCTGCTGGAGGCTTTTAACACCGCATCTCCCCTGAGGGGAAGAAGAAAGGCCAGCTGAGAATGGAGGCACCAAATTAATATTGAAATGATTAAAAATCTGATGAAGTCCCGCTGCTTTAGTATTTTTCCGTAAGCCTTCAGGGGGATGGGCGGGCAATTGCCCCGGCCGCAGTTATCAGGTAAATAGAACCAGGATAGAAAAAATAACAGCATATAAAGGAAGCCTCCATAATAAAAATTATAGTAGGAGGAAAAGACATAAATTAAAAGCCCGGAAATACTGATTCCCATATGGGAGGCAATGCTCCTCAGGGAAAAGGCAGTGGTTAAACCTTTTTCAGAGGCAATATGTGAAATGGCTGCCTTGGTGGAGGGAATATAAATTCCTGTTCCCAGGGTGTTTAGGGAAGAAAAAAGAATTAGTCCAGGGAGTGTATGGACAAGACCCATGCCTATAAGCCCTACACTCTGTAGGCCGTTACTCATTAAAATACTATACTTATTGCCAATTCGATCGGATAAAACTCCTGAAATAAAGCTGCCTGCCTGCATTGAGAAGGAACTGATACCTAGAATAAGCCCAATTTCTATGGCCCCCATAGACTTTTCATTCTTTAATAAAATGGGCAGAATGGGAACAACCAAATAGGCTGCGATATGGACAATGACAATGGAGCTTAGAAAATACCAAAGCTCCCTTTTAAAGGATTTATCTGGGATGCCAAACATAGACCGACTCCTATAATTAATATTCCCTTAGAAGATAGTGTATCTTTTAACGGGTAGTAGTAGTATTCCAAAAAAATAAGAAAACATAAGAAGGGAAAAGTATAGATAGTAATTGAAGTTATTTTCTAAATATTATAAAATAGGAGTGGAAATAAAAGTAAAACAAATGTCTATAGGAAAATAACACTATTTTATAAAAATTGCCCCGGGAAGGGAGTTTTTGCCTAGATAGAAAAAAAGAAAGCATAATTAATGAAAAAGGTGGGAATGGAGAGGGTATGTTGAATAAGGGGAAGCTTGAGAAAAAAATGGTAGAAATGGTAAAGGAGAAATTAAGGGGAGTTTTAAGGCTGGTAAATTTATTGTTAGGCTCGGGGGAGCTGGTGGTTTATGTTAGCAGGAGAGGGCAGGATTATATTCAATTATCGGAAACAAAACTGGTATCCTCTGGAGAAAAGGAAGACGAGCTGTTAAGTCATCTTAACTATGGGATGCGATTTTCTCTGCAGCATCCAGAGGATCGGATTATTTTAGGACTTTTGAGAGAGGGGCCCCTAGATAGCAAAGTTGAGCTTGAACAGGTCTATAGGGATGTCATTAATGTGTTGAACTCCCTAATGGCAGAGGCAGAGAAGGAGGTTATGGGTCAGGATAATCTTAATCTGATGGCTATGGAGGCACTCCTGTCCTGTCATTCTGCTGAATCCTTTAAGCTGGAAGAAAACTTTCAGCATATCCTTCGCATCATAGAGGAGGTAACGGGAGCTGAAAGGTGCTTGATCACCTTGACGAAGGAGGGAAGCAATATCTTTTCTCAAAATCTCTCTGGAGAAACGGCTATAGAAGGACTGGGGCAAATACCCGATTCTATTTCTCACCTGGTCCTTGAAACTAAAAAACCCCTGGTTGTTTTCAATGCATTAACTGACCCCCGATGTGACCCCCTTTGGGCCCAAGGGATCAATGTTGTTTCCTTTGTGACCTTACCCATATTTAGCTTCCAGGGGCATCCGGTGGCAACCTTAACCCTTGGTTACGAGAGCTATTCTATTTTTTCAAAGGAGCAGCTTCGTTTTACTGAGCTAATTTGCAGACAAATTGGCTTAATGTTCTCTAATTACCAATATATTGGGGATCTCCGTACAATGGCTCGAATAGATGGCTTAACAGGATTATATAATCGCCATACCTTTGAAAAGCTCTATGAGGAAATCTACGATCAGCATAAAAGGGAGCGCAGAAATTTTTCCTTAATGATGCTAGATATAGACAATTTTAAAGAGGTAAATGACCAATATGGCCATCTGATAGGGGATGAAATTCTAAAGCGGGTTGCAGAAAAAATAACCAGAAATGTTCGGAAGCAAGATGTGGTTGCCCGTTATGGGGGAGAAGAGGTAATTGTTTTACTAGTGGATATTCAAGGGGAAGAGGCCAAGCTGATTGCAGAAAGAATTAGAGATTCCATCGCCTCCTTCCGAATCAATGGAGTAGGTGTAACCGTATCTATTGGGATATGCAGCTTTTTTAATTGTCATGTGGAAAAAAATCGACTCATCGAATTAGCAGATCAATGCCTGTATGAGGCAAAACGCTTTGGTAAGAATCATGTTAGATGCTGGGAGCCAGAATGCTTGCATTAGGCATTTCATTAATTGTATAATGCTTTGGGAGACTGATAGGATAGCTACAGTCTCTTTTTGTGTTATAGGAAGGGTAGCGAGCGTCCTAGGGAACCCATGGGGTTCCCTGGAAAACAAACGTGGCGATAGCCACTTTTGCTCAGTTACGAGCATACATTTTTTGTTTTAGGAAATCCTGTAATAATAAAGAATGTCATTTGAATGGGGGTAGTTCTGTGTTAAATATATATAAAACCATATTCTGGATATTGTTATTTTTTTTGCTATCCTTTAACTTCTTTCTGTTTTTTTTCCACGGCTTTATTATTGGTATTTACCCCTATGTGGCCAGCATGACGGTTCTATTAGGTATTGGGCTAATCTTAAATTCTTTTGTAAAAGAACTATTCTATTTTAATACAATTATTGAAGTTCTAATGGGTATTGCTTTATTTATTTTTATCTTTACTCTTTTTCAAATTTGGCGCAATACAAGGCTGCTAAATGATTATCAAAGTGAGCGAAGCCAATATATGGATCAATTGATGAATATGACAAAACAAGTACGACAAAAAGAGCACGCCTCTCCTCTAGAACAGGGATTGATCAATTTAATAGAAGCTGACACTGGCATACCAGCTACACTCCATAATCGAGTATCTACTTTTAATGACGGAGCAAAAATTTTAGATGATATGATTGAAGAAATCGCCAAGGCTCAGCATCATATACATATTGAGTTTTTCATTGCAAGGGATGACAGCATCGGAAATAAATTGAAGGAAATACTGTTAGAGAAGGCCAGGGCTGGGGTAGAGGTCAGGTTTCTTTATGATGGCCTTGGAAGCAAAGACCTGGGGAAAGCCTATATTCAGGAGCTAAGGGCAGCGGGGGCAGAAATGGCCTCCTACGATGGCTACAGTGCCTCTGTATTAAAGGGAAAGCTTAATCATCGTAATCATCGAAAAATACTGATCGTTGACGGTAAGGTAGGCTTTGTAGGGGGTTTTAATATCGGTGATGAATACCTGGGCAGAGATAAAACAGTGGGGAATTGGCGGGACATGCAAATTAAAATAGAGGGAGAAGCAGTAAGGGGGATGCAGCAGATATTTCTGGGAGACTGGTATTATGTTAAAAAAGAAAAGCTATTAGACGAGGAATATTTTCCTGCTAATGAAGTAAAGGATACTGTATCGGTTCAAATGGTTACCAGTGGATTTGACACCCATTGGAATGAGATTAGTCAGCTGTACTTTTCAATGATTACTGGCGCCCAGAAAAAGGTTTATATTGCCACCCCCTACCTTATTTTAAATGACAGTATGATGAAGGCCCTTCAGACGGCAGCCCTTAAGGGAGTTGACGTAAGGATATTTCTTCCCCATAAGCCTGATTTTTTTATGGTGGGCTGGGCTAATGAATCATTTTTTGAACGGCTTCTGAAGGCTAAGGTAAAGATTTATTTGTATAATGACGGCTTTTTACATGCAAAGATATTGATGATAGATGATCGGGTGACCTCGGTGGGTTCCGCAAATTTTAACACGAGAAGCCTGTTTTTGGATTACGAGGTCAACGGTGTGGTCTACGATCAAGGGTTCAGCCAGGATATTGAAAAAGAGTTTCAAAGCTACTTAAAAAAAAGCACCCAAGTTACCTATAAGGAATTTCAAGCTGCCCCAATACTTCAACGGATAAAGCATATGATTGGAAGGCTGATTGTTCCCTTTGCTTAAGAATCCAGCGGGATCCAGGGGTATAAAAAACCTAATTCTGGAAAGAATATTGTAATGTTGAAGGGAGGAATTTAATTGACAATCAGAATCGGGATTCCCAGGGGATTATGGTATTACGACTATTTTCCGCTATGGAAGTCCTTTTATGAAAACCTTGGTGCCGAAGTAATTGTTTCAAACCCTACCAATAAAAAGATATTGGATCAGGGGGTCAAACATACAGTGGACGAGGCATGCTTGCCCGTAAAAATATTCCATGGGCACATTTTAGATTTAAAGGATCGGGTTGACTACATTTTTGTTCCTAAAATGATGAGTGTATACGAGAAGGAGTATATTTGTCCTAAATTTTGCGGGCTTCCAGAAATGGTTAATCACTCCATCCCCAATCTGCCGCCATTAATAGATGATGAAATTAATTTTAATCGATCCAGAAGTCATCTGAAGAAGACCATTTATCGCTTTGGCAGCTATGTTACAAAAAACCCCTTCACCATATCCAGAGCCTATCGCCATGCACTGGAGGAATATCGTGACTATCAAAGGAAGCTTGAGGAAGGGTTTCTTCCTATTGACGGAAGGCCATTGAAGCAGACACCTATCCGGGCCAAAAACAAGAAGCGAATCGCTTTGCTGGGGCATCCCTATCATCTATATGATAGCTTGGGATCTATGAATGTCATTAAAAAGCTGATGGATTACAATGTGGAGCTGATCATACCAGAAATGATCACCATGAAAACCATTAATCAATTGGCAGGCACCTTAGAAAAGAAGATTTTTTGGAGCTACGGAAGAAAAGTACTGGGGACTGCATTGCACCTTGGTAAAAATCAAGGAATAGACGGGGTAATTTATGTTTCTGCCTTTGGCTGTGGAATTGATTCAGTGGTTGCAGAGCTGTTTGAAAAATGGACAAAAGGTAAGGCTGCCATTCCCTATTTATTAATTACCATTGACGAGCATACCGGGGAGGCCGGTGTAAATACACGGCTTGAGGCCTTTATTGACATGATTGAATGGAGGAAGAGAAATGAAGGTAACTTTCCCGCACATGGGTAACCAATATGTGGGCACAAAGGTATTGTTAGATGAGCTGGGAATAGATAGTATTATTCCGCCGGAATGCAGTAAAGAAACCTTGGATATCGGCACAAAGTATTCTCCAGAATCTATCTGCCTGCCCCTAAAAATCAATATCGGTAATTATATTGAAAGTATTCGTCAGGGGGCCGACACTGTGGTAATCATCGGCAGTTGCGGTCCCTGCAGGTTTGGTTATTATTCCGTATTAGAAAAGGAAATATTACAGGAAATAGGGCATGATGTAAAATTTATTCTACTAGATCCACCCCAAGGGGAGTACAAAAGATTTTTTAAGAGCATTTTCAGCTTAACCCAGACAAAGAACCCCTATAGGATAATCAAGGCCCTGGCTAAGACTACTAAGGTACTGTATGCGGTAGATGCCCTTGATCAGGCTGCCTACTATAAACGGCCCAGGCAGAAGAAAATAGGAGAAGTAGATCGACATTTAGATGCCTTCAGAAAAAATCTATATCATGTAAAGGGATATCAAGAGGTGATGGCCCTGGTAAAGAGGACTAAAGAAAAGGTAAACCAAGTGGAGGAGGACCCCAGTCGAGAGGTTATCAAAATTGGGATTATTGGTGAAATCTATACGATTATTGAACCCTTTGTCAATATGAATATTGAAAAAAAGCTGGGAGAAATGGGAGTCCAAATTGAAAAGTCCCTGAAGGTAAGCCGTTGGCTTACTGAGCACCTCTATCTTCATCCCATGAAGCTGACCATGGAAAAACAAATCAGGGAAAATGCCAAACCCTATTTGCGTACCATGATCGGAGGCCACGCTAGAGAGACTATTGGCTACGGCATTAAATATGCCAAGGAAGGCTATGATGGATTAATTCAAATCTATCCCTTTACCTGTATGCCTGAAATTGTTGCCCAAAGTATTATGCCAAGGGTAGAAAAGGATTATAATATTCCCTATTTATGTTTAATTGTTGATGAGTTAACAGGAGATGCAGGCTATACAACACGCCTTGAAGCATTTGTTGATCTTCTCAAAAGAAGAAGGGAGATGAAGATAAATGAAGAATTGTTATCTGGGTATTGATGTGGGCTCTGTCAGCACCAATGTGGTTTTGATGGACGAAGAGAAGAATATTATGGCCAAGGTCTATACCAAGACCCAGGGAAAACCTATTGAGGCAATCAAGAAGGGACTCAAGGAAGTTCAAGGAGCTCTGGGAAACAATCTAAAGGTAAAAGGGGTAGGTACCACCGGCAGCGGAAGACACTTGGCCGCCATGATTGTGGGGGCTGATGTAGTAAAGAATGAAATTACCGCCCACGGCGTTGCCGCCCTTCACTATGTGGAGGGAGTCAGAACAATTTTAGAAATCGGTGGTCAGGATTCAAAAATTATATTATTGAAGGATGGAATTATCAGTGATTTTGCCATGAATACCGTCTGTGCTGCAGGAACAGGCTCCTTTTTAGATCGCCAGGCCGCCAGGTTGGGAATCCCTATTGAAGAGTTCGGGAGACTGGCCCTAAGGGCCGGCAGTCCCGTTAGAATTGCTGGAAGATGTGCGGTATTTGCTGAGTCAGATATGATCCATAAGCAGCAGCTTGGCCATAATCAAGAGGATATTATTAAAGGTCTTTGCAATGCCCTGGTACGGAACTTTCTCAATAATCTTGCCAAGGGAAAGGAATTGGCAGGACCGGTGGTATTCCAGGGAGGTGTGGCAGCCAATGTGGGAATTAAGCAATCCTTTGAGGAAGCCCTGGGCTGTAATGTAACTGTTCCCGAGCATCATGAGGTTATGGGGGCCATGGGTTGCTGTCTTTTGGCCCAGGAGCAGGGAATGAAGAAAAATGCCACTGCCTTTAGGGGATTCGACATTGTCAATTCAGGCTATCAGGTGAAGGGCTTTGAATGTGAGGATTGTGCCAATGGCTGTGAGGTAATTGAAATATTAAAGGATAGCCAATTGGCTGCCCGATGGGGCGATAAATGTGGTAAATGGAGTGCGGATGTAAAGCAAAAGGAAGAAGAAACTGCTTAAATACAGTAAAAAAATCGAGTAGCAAGAGGGATATAACCCCTTAGCTACTCGATTTTTTATTCAAGCCTGTTTAAGCATTTAATTTTTCTAGCAGGGCATCTACATTAATGCCATGGACTGCAGCAGCTTGTTCAAGGGATTCCATTTGAGAGGAGGGACACCCTAAGCAACCCATTCCAAAGGCCATTAAAATAGAAGCGGCCTCTGGCTTTACCCTTAAAATTTCGCCTATTAACATATTTTTTGTAATTGACATCATTTTTACCTCCTTATAATCGAGCTACCTTTGATACTATGAGTATAGCTAAAATCCATGGAAGGAGAAACGACAAAAGTCACCGATTTCTGTGATAATGATCACAAAAATCTATTGTTAGATCCCCAACTCCTTACGCTTCTTCTCAATGTGATCAACGTAGATTTGGATGGTCTTTTCTGCATCAAGTTCAATCATCAGCTTGCCCAGTCCAAGGGTTTCGGTGGTTTCTGTCAAGGTTTTTACCACCACATCGCTGCCTGTTACAGAGGGAACAGGAGCCACATGAACAAGCCAGCCAAGGGCAATGGCAGTACAGGCGTCGGCTACCGCTTTTTGCTCAAGATATTCCGGGGCACCAATAACCAGAGGGAGCTTGTTGGTGTCCACATTCAGGGCATCGGCCAGTTCCATAGCCGTTTGGGTCATCTTTCCAATATCGACACAGGCCCCATAGGATAGCACTGGAGGAATACCCAGCTGTTGACAGACGGCCTTGAGTCCTTCACCGGCTTCTTCGGCAGCGGCAGGATGGGTTAGGCCAGTATATTCCATTACGGCAGAGGTACAGCCCCCCGATAAAACAAGAATATTGTTTTCAATGAGCCCCTTTGTAATTTTAAAAATATTACTTCCCCCTTGGCCGTATCGGGCAGTGGTGCAGCCTACGATAGTGGCAATACCTCTAATATTGCCCTTTGCAATTTGTTCAATCAATGGGTCAAAGCTGCCACCCAGGGCTTCCCGAACAGATTCGGTACTAAAGCCAACCATACATTCAGTGGTATAGGGAGGAACATATATCTTTCGGTTCTCAGCCTTTCGCTTTTGAAAGGCTTCAAGGGCCATATTTAAAACCTTCTCAGCTTGCTCATTCATCTTTTCAGGTACAAAGTCTAAGGTCTCTGTGCCCTGAAGCTTAATTACCGGATGGGTGCTGACCAGCTTTGTGCCGAAGCGTTTTCCATAGATCGGAAGGGTGGGGACTGTACAATTATAGTCAAACATAAATAAGTCAACGACCCCCGTAGCTAAGAGATATTCCTCAGAAAGCCATTCACCCTCTTGCCCCCCATAGGCTCTTTGATTTTGGCTGCCTGAATAGTTTAATAACTGCTGTCCTTCACATACATGGCCTAAAATTTGAATGCCATTGGCACCTACCTGTCGGGCCTTTTCCTGCCATTCATCACTGGAGGCCATTTCTATGGCCACGTGGGCCAGCAGAGGCATATGTCCATTGGTGATAATGTTAACCAGATCTGGGCTCAATAGGCCCATATTTTGTTTTTGCATTGTAATTTTTTGGGTGCCAATTAAGATTTCCTGTAAAATATCCAGTGCAAAGAGACCTTGATATTCATTGGCAACCCCTAGCCGTAGGCAATTCAGTAAAAAATCTACAGGGTCAGCGTTAAAATTTGTCATACATTTTGTTTGGGTATAGGCTATTTCACTGTAACCTCCCCCTGGGTAAAGGCCTAATTGCTTCCAAAGGGTCTTTCTTTTTGTAGGAGCAAAGGCCTCCACCAGCTTTGAAGGCTCATGGCTGGGGCGATGAATGTCATCCATAATAAATTGGGCAAAGGCTACCGCCAGCTTTTCAACGGACAGATTGGAATCTAATCCAACCATTTCTGCATATTTCTTTAACTTTTTTGGGTCTCTTATTTTTAGACCGCTGTCAGGATTTTCACCTGCTGCCTTAAGGGTTCTGGCGGCTTGATGGGCATGGAATATATTTGCCGAGGTACCTATGGTCACATGCCGATAGGTAAAATTTCTGGCGACCATTGTATGGGCATCTACCCCACAGACACCCCGTGGTGCTTTAGGATGAATTCGGCAGGGGCCATTGGCACAGAGCTGACAGGATAAGCCCTCAACGCAAAAACGACATTGGGGCTGCTGTTCAGAAAATCGGTCAAAGACATTTGTAAAGGAAGCATTATGTACAACCTGATACATCTCCCTCATGGCTGGGTCAACAATCACATTTAGAGGATAACCCTCTGGGGCTTGATCATCAACCTTGATATGCTCCCGCTGCCATTGAAAGACCTTATCGGGGCTGGGGGATTTTTTGATGTTTTCATAATTGATCTGGACCTTGTCATGAAGATCCTCGTGGTAGGTTGGGTCATTGGTACCACTAAGGCCAGTGGTATCTGCCTTTAAGCCTACCTTTCCTTGACCAATGGGGTTGCTGCTATTCTTTAGATTTTTTTGATCGTCCGTAGACATTTTATTTCCTCCCTTTCCTTATTTGTGTTTATTTTCCCTATCTGGAAGTAATGTTATACATACAATGAAAGGACAGAAATTGTTTTATTACAAATAAAAAAAACTCTAATCTTATCACTGTTGAAAAGATTAGAGTTTTTTGTATGTTTGAGGAAAGTCTACATAAATTAGTAAATGTTTTGAAGTCACCCATTTGTGTTTTTGGTACTTTCCTGCTACAATGCTGTTGGATTAGCCATAATCCAGTGTAGCCGCTTGCTTTAATGAATTATGCTAGTAATGTACTTTTTTAAGAATTAGCAGATACTTTTTTCTTAACATTTTCTTTTTCCATTTGTTTTTGCTGCTTTAACTTTAAAAACTCATTGCAATGCTTTGTATCCGATTGAATTTCCCAATGGATAACATAAGTTAAAATCACTCTTAAGACAACTATTGCGGCCAGGACATAGATTTCATCTAAGGTCCGAACGGTAACGGTTTTTAAAATCTCACCGCCCAGCTTAAATTCCAATCCAAGGGCCAAGGCCTTTGCCAATTCAATTTTGATAGTGTCGTCGTTAAAGTTAAAGGTTTTCAATGCGTATTGGGCAAATGCCTTCAAAGAAGTAAAGGCAATAATAAACACGCCCATGGCCTCTAATAAATGGATAACATAGGGAATAATTGCTTCCATCAGGTGCTCTAAAATCATATTTTTTTTCCTCCTACAGCATATTTTTCTCAAGTACAGGTATTAGTGCTGCGACAATTAGTCAATAAAATAGTATATATGAGAGGTCACACATAGTTCCTCATCATCTATTATGCTTTAGAAAACCTCCTATGTCAAATAAAATTTTAACAAATACAGATTATACATTTCTGAATATTGAATAAAAAGCATAATTAGATCAGTTGTTATTCATATTTTCTCAAGTAGCTAAAAATTAGCTGGATTTAAGTAATTTAGCCAAATTCAAGTTTTTTATCTGGGGGATGGGGTTTTTATGTGGAAGACCTGGGAGATCAACAATTTATTGTCATCAAAATAACAAACAATGAATCATTAAAATTGAAAAGTTTTAATAAACAGTTAATTCTGAATACACCTTATTGTTTTAGGGAAGCAAGGTACTAGGGAGATTAAAGTAAATATGTTATAATCTAACTAATATTAAGTCAAGAAGATAAACGATGATACAAGGGGGCGATATGATGACACAAAACTCCTATGATATTTTAAAGAAGATCCCAGCCTTTACAACCCTAAGGGATGAAGAACTGCAGAAGATATGGGCCATGACCATTGAAAGGAAAATAAGAAAGGGAGCCATTATTTTTATGGAGGGAGATCCCGGGGAGGCCTTTTATTTTATTAAATCAGGGAAAGTAAAGATCTACAAGACTACGGTTGATGGCAGAGAGTTAATTTTTACAATTCTCAGTGAGGGAGACGTATTTGCAGAGGTAACCCTCTTTAACGAAATCCCATACCCTGCTTCGGCAGAGGTTTTAGAGGATGCAAGCATTGGAATGATTAAAAATAAAGACCTAGAAAAATTAGTAAGCAGTAATGCAGAAATTGCCCTTAGAATCATTAAGGTACTAAATAAAAAGCTTGCCAGCTCTCAGCAGAAGGTGAAGGAGCTGGCTCTGGGCGACACCTACATGAGGACGGCCCAGATGATTGTCAAGCTCTCTGAGGAGCATGGTGTTGAAACAAAGGAAGGCCTGGAGCTGAAGTTAAATTTGTCCAGGCAGGAGCTGGCCAATATGATTGGAACCGCCAGAGAAACCGTTAGCAGAGCCCTGGGACAGTTTAAGAAGGAGGGCTCCATAGAAATTAGCGGGAAAAAAATTATTGTTAAGGAAATTAATAAGCTAAAAAATTGGATTCAGTAAGGAAAAACCCCCATGATAAAATTTATCTGGGGGTGTTGACTTTTTACTATAATTTTCAGGCCCTGAAGCTGATCGAAAAACAGCAGAAGAAAAATAAGAAATCTGTGGTAAAATAAAGAGAAGAAAATCTAAGGAAGTGATGGAATGAGCGAAGGTGTAATGCGAAAAGAAATGGTTAACCGTCTAAGAACCATTAAAGGCCATATTCAAGGGGTCGAAAAAATGGTAGAGGAAGGGAAGAATTGTCAGGACATACTCATTCAGCTGACTGCCATTAAGTCCTCCGTTGAAAAGGTTGGCCTTATGCTTGTAGAAAATCATGCCAGAGATTGTCTGCTAAAAGAAAAGAATTCATCAGAAGAGATTGAAGAGGTAATAAAGAGCATCATTAAATTTTTAAAATAGCTGATGATTCCATCCAGAAAATTTGTATGTAAAAAACACTAACCTCTGTATTTTACATACGGTAGCAGTGTTCAGACCATGGATAATCATATCCAGAGGCTTCTATATTTGCTAAAATAAAGATGATCCTTTTGAAATATAATTTAAAGGAGCATCTATTTTTTTGACTCGGAATTTGATAAGCTGAGAGATAAGTAACAAATGGACAGGGAGATAAACTAAAAAAACGAATATTGGAATTATGTACCAATAACTTGTTCAACTTTACCAAGAAAGATAGTCTTACCCTATCGGGATTGGGAAAAAAGTACAAGTATATAAAAGAATGACCATGGAAAATGAATCGTTTAAAGGTTCTGAAAGTTGGCATAAAATTTGCATGTTAATTCATATAGACAGGGAGGAGATTAAATTTGGCAGGTCACTTCTATGAAAAAATCCAAAACAATCCTATCATCGCAGCTGTAAATGATTTGTCTAAGCTTGAAGCAGCAATTCAATCCCCCAACGAAATCATCTTTTTATTAAGGGGGAACATCCTAAATCTAAAGGAAATTGTCAAACGAGTAAAGGATAATGGTATGGACATCTATATTCATTTAGATTTGATGGATGGTTTCTCAAAGGATGCCATTGCTTTAAAATATATTCACGAGCATATACGTCCCGACGGCATCATTACAACAAAAAGTAATTTAATTAAGCTGGCTAAGGATATGAATATATTTGCCATACAAAGATTATTTATTTTAGACTCCCTTTCCTTAGATACTGGAATTAAGACGATTCGCATGACTAAGCCCGATGCAATAGAAATATTACCTGGTGTAATGCCAAAAATAGTAAAAAGAATTATCGCGGAAACCAGTATTCCGGTAATTGCCGGCGGGTTAATTATTGATAAGGAGGACGTAATAGAAATAATAAAAGCAGGGGCAATCGGAGTCTCATCAAGTAATGAAGGAGTTTGGGAATTGTAAGAATAGGCTTACTGGAGGCAATCCTATATGAAAAAAAATATGATTGTGACATTAATTTTAATTATAATAGAAAGCATTATTCTATCATTGAACTTAGATAGAGGACCTCATTTAATTCTATTTGCTATTGCAGTATTGAGCCTGTTGGTCTTAGCTAAGTCACAAGGTGAAAGGCAATTTGAAAAGAGTTCTATGATAAATCAAAGAGAATTTGAGCAGAAACCGAATAATCAAGTTTCCAATAAACTTTTTACGCTGCTAGAAAGTATAGGCTTTGATATTCAACAGCTCCTATTTTTGTCAAAGGAAAGCAAAAGTGCTTTTCAGAAACTAGCTCAGAGTTCCTTTCATGTAGCCAGTGACATGGAGCAGAATGTAGCCAGTACCCAAGAGGTAAATGCAAATGTGAATCAGCTTGTCAGTAATTTTCAAAAATTAAATGGTAAGGTTGTGGAGGTAGAAAATTATTTGCAGGCTTCATTAAAAATGATAGAGGAAAATAGAAATACGCTGGAAAGTATAAATCGGTTTAAAACGGATTTGAAGGAAGAATTTAATATCGCATTAATTAACAACCAATCATTAGAAGCGTATTCAAAAGTGATTAATCAAACCATTGATTATATAAAAAAAATGTCAAGTCAAATTAATCTATTGGCCATTAATGCAGCCATCGAATCTGCTCGAGCTGGAGAGTCTGGGAAAACCTTTGCAGTCGTTGCTGGTGAAATCAGGAAATTAGCAATTGAGTCGGGAAATGCTACCGGTGAAATTGAAACCACTATTAATCGAATATCAGGAAAGATAAATCAATCTAGCGAATCTATGATAAAGTGTAATGCCAGGGTTTTGGACCTAGATCAGGTTATCTTACAATCAACAGAGGCGATCGGGCAAACTAAAAGTATCATCAGCGAAATAAGTACTGGTATTCAAAATCTAAGTGATATGTCAGAGGAACAAATAACTGCTTTAAAAGAAATTGAAAAAGCCATGGGTTATGTAGCTGAGGTGGTTGAAAATACAAGTAACATTACATTTAATTCAATCCAGCTTATAGAAAAGCAAGAGAAGAAAAATACTGAGATTCTTGAATTTTGCAGCAAGCTGAGTGAAATTTCAGAAGATATGCAGTTTGTCGCTACATCGCTCAAAAAGGATAATGAAATCGTTTTTGGCGTAAATCCCTTTACCCACCCTCAGGTGATTAAGGAAACTTATGTACCTGTATTAAACGCTATTTGCCAGAGCATTGGTTATGAGGCAAGAACCTTGATTGTCAAGGATTATGATGCCTTGGCCAATGGGGTAGGCGAGGGAACCATTGATATTGGCTGGTTTTCTCCCCTTGCTTATGTTAATGCCAATACAAAATATGGAATTAAGGCCCTGTTATCTCCAATAGTGAATGGGAAGGTTTCTTATAAAGGGTACATTATAGCAAGAAAAGACAGAGGAATTAACAAACTTCAGGATTTAATGAATAAACACTTTGCATATGTAGATGTCAATAGTGCATCGGGCTATCGATACGCCAACTACCTATTGAAGGAAGCTGGACTGGATGGAAATGAAATATTTACGAAAACTTCCTTCTTAGGAAATCATGACAGTGTCATAAGAGCAGTACTGAACGGGGAAGTTGATGGGGGGGCCACCTATGATGAGGCATTTGAAAATGCGTCGCTACGGGGTATTGATACTAACCAGTTGATCATTATTGCTAAGACACAGGATATTCCTAAGGATGCTTTAACTTTCAAAAAAGGAATGGATAAAGAAACTGTGGCGCTTTTAAAAACTGCATTCTTAAAAGGAATCGATTATCTTGGGCTAAATACGCCTATAGATGGGTTTGTTGAAGTAACAGATGGGACCTATGATATTATACGAAAGGCTGTTTAAACGGATAATCCATGGTATTTATTACCAGTGATTATAAAATAAACCAATCTTATGGAGGGAGGCAAACAGAATTATGAAACATGTAGGTACGATTATCGGATCAGCAATTGCAGGAATGTTTGTAATGTCAGTATGGGGAGCCTTTGTTGAGCAAGGAGGAGTTATTGGAGGCTGGTTTGCAGGACTTATTATTATCGGTACCATGTGGCTAATGAATCATTACGTTGGTGTTATTAACAATGATGGAGCCTTTGTTGACATGGCCTGCGGTATTGGTATGGCTGGACTTATGCGAGATGTTTTTTCCAAAGGAATGCAGACAGGAATCGATTCATTACCCACCCTTGGGCTAGTTATTTTAGGGGGAGCTTTAGGGGGTTTTGCTGCATTCAAGGTTGAGCAGCATATTGCAGAGCGAGATAAAAAAGCTGCTAAGGAAGCTGCCTAAATATTATTCTTGAGAGGAGGAAAAAAAGATGACATTAGGATTTGCGATTACGACCGTAGCTGGGGGCTTTATCTTTCCATTTTTAATCAGACTATTATGGGGAAAGATGTGTGAAAACTGGGGTGCAGCAGGAGGGTATATGGCAGCAGGCTTTATTGTTGGTACTGCCTGGACAATTAACCATGGAGTAGGTTTGATCTTTCAATCGGGAGGAGCCTGGATTGATATGGCCTTTGCAGCCGGAGCAGGTCTGTTTATAGCTTCTGCCCTGTCAGGAGATAATGTTTCTAAGGGACTGGTTAATTTATTCTACTCATTGGTAGGAGGAGTTATCGGAGGATTTATTCTTTCATTATTGGCATAATACTAGCATAATTACCAGTAAATAAAAGGGGGACTTTATATGAAAAAATATATTATGGCATTAGATCAAGGTACAACCAGCTCAAGGGCAATTTTATTTGATCATGACGGTAAAATTACGGCAACGTCTCAAAAAGAGTTTACACAGATTTATCCAAAGGCTGGATGGGTAGAGCATGATCCTATGGAGATTTGGGGTACCCAAAGTGGTGTGGCCAGAGAGGTTCTAGAGAAAACAGGTATTAAACCCACTGAGATTGCTGCCATCGGGATTACCAATCAAAGAGAAACAACCGTAGTATGGGAAAAGAGCACAGGAAGACCTGTGTACAATGCAATTGTTTGGCAATGCAGAAGAACAGCTGCCATCTGTGATGACCTAAAACGTAGGGGCCTTGGAGATTATATTCGAGACAACACTGGACTAGTAGTAGATGCTTATTTCTCAGGAACAAAGGTGAAATGGATTTTAGATAATGTAGAAGGAGCAAGGGAAAAGGCAGAAAAGGGAGAATTACTGTTCGGAAATATTGACACATGGCTAATCTGGAACCTGACCCGTGGAAAGGTTCATGTAACTGATTATTCCAATGCCTCCAGAACCATGCTATATAACATAAAGGATTTACAGTGGGATGAGAAGATATTAAAAGAATTGGAAATACCAAAATCAATGCTGCCAGAGGTTAAGCCCTCAAGCTTTGTATACGGACATACCGACCATGAAACCTTTGGAGGAGCGGATATTCCAATTGCAGGTGCTGCTGGAGACCAACAGGCTGCTTTATTCGGTCAGGCATGCTTTGAGCCTGGAATGGCTAAAAACACCTATGGAACAGGCTGCTTCATGCTGATGAACACAGGGGATAAATTTGTACCCTCTAAAAATGGTCTGTTGACAACCCTTGCCTGGGGTGTTGACGGAAAGGTTGAATATGCCCTTGAGGGAAGTATATTTGTAGCCGGTGCCTCTGTACAATGGCTGAGAGATGAATTAAAAATTATTAGAGATGCTGGTGAAACAGAATATCTAGCTACCAAGGTTAAGGATAATAACGGGGTCTATATGGTTCCTGCCTTCGTAGGAATGGGTGCGCCCTATTGGGATATGTATGCCAGAGGAGCCGTGGTAGGGTTAACCCGGGGAGCTAAGGCAGAGCATTTAGTCAGAGCTACCCTTGAGTCCATCGCCTATCAGACAAGGGATGTATTGGAGGCAATGCAAGAGGACTCTGGTATCAATCTTCAAGCCTTAAAGGTAGATGGCGGTGCCGTAGCCAATAACTTCTTAATGCAGTTTCAATCTGACATCCTTGATGTTAAGGTTGATCGTCCTGAAATAACTGAAACTACTGCACTAGGAGCAGCTTACTTGGCTGGATTAGCTGTAGGCTACTGGACAGACAAGTCAGAAATTGCCAATAAGTGGAGCGTTGATCGTAGCTTTACACCTGAAATGGATGAAGCACAGCGAGGAAAGCTTTACAAGGGCTGGAAGCGTGCTGTAGAGCGTTCTATGAAATGGGAAGAGGAAGAATAGAAAGCTTCCTAATTAATAAAAAACTGTACATTGTAACAAATTAATGATATAATCAACTTAAATATAATATGATTGGCTGAGACTTGGAGAGCCACATGAAACACCTATTGAAAAATAGGATTGTTTCGTGTGGCTTTTTTGTATATCTCCTCCAATGATTTCTATGGGGTCAAAATAAGCCCCTAGGCTTTTACCCGTAAAGAGAATGAAACAAAATGAAGGAGTGGATAACGATGTATGATGTGACCATAATAGGTGCAGGTATCGTGGGAACAGCCATAGCCAGGGAACTATCAAAGTACAAAGTAAAAGTAATTCTAGTCGATAAGGAAAACGATGTTGCAAATGGTACCACAAAGGCAAACAGTGCCATCGTTCATGCCGGGTATGATGCCAAAGCAGGTACGCTGAAGGCTAAGGCAAATGTGGTAGGAAATGCCATGTACCAGGAGCTGTGCAGCACCTTGGGGGTTCCCTTTCAAAGAATAGGATCCTTGGTGGTAGCCTTTGATGAGTCTGATATGGCTTCACTGGAGCATCTTTATGAGCAGGGAAAAATCAATGGTGTTCCTGACCTAGAAATAATTAACGGAGTCCAGGTGAAGGAAATGGAGCCCAATGTAAGCCATGGGATTATCGGCGCCCTCTATGCTCCCACCGCAGGGATTGTAGGACCCTGGGAGCTGGCCATTGCCCTGACAGAAAATGCTGTGGAAAACGGTGTTGAGCTATTGTTGAACAGCAAAGTCACCTCCATTATCAAAAGTGGTCCGGGATACCTTGTAACCGCTGGGGAAAGAAGCTTCCAAACAAGCTATATCATAAACTGTGCTGGTTTATATGCTGATGAAATTAATAATCTGGTGAATCCGCCAGAATTTAAAATACTTCCCAACAGGGGAGAATACAATCTTTTTGATAAGAGCGTTGGTGGCTATGTTAATAAGGTGATTTTCCAGACCCCAACGAAGCATGGAAAGGGAGTATTGGTGCTTCCGACGGTCCACGGAAATCTTTTGATTGGACCTACAGCTGAAGCGTTAGATTACCCTGATGCCCTGGAAACCACGGGGGAAGGTCTGCATTTTCTAAGGGAAAAGGCTGAAAAAGTAGTTCCTAATTTTCCCTTTCATACGGTAATTACCTCCTTTTCTGGCATTCGGGCAAAGGTAGCGACCAATGATTTTATTCTAGATTTCGCACCAAATACAAAGGATTTTATCAATGTGGCTGCCATTGATTCCCCTGGACTCACTGCTGCCCCTGCCCTGGCAGAGATGGCTGTTAAAAAACTGTTAGGGGTGGCGAGCTTTGAAGAAAACCCTGACTTTAATCCAGCCAGAAGGCCCGTGATTAACTTCATGGAATTATCCAATGAAGAGAAGGCAGCCCTAATTAAAAAGGATTCCCGCTATGGAAGAGTGATCTGCCGCTGTGAGGGAATTACTGAGGGGGAAATTGTAGACATCATTCATCGTAAAGCCGGAGCAACCAACCTGGATGCAGTTAAGCGAAGGGCAAGGGCCGGTGCCGGACGATGTCAGGGAGGCTTTTGCGGCCCCAGGGTCATGGAGATTCTAGCCCGGGAGCTTCAGGTGGAAATTACCTCAGTGGTCAAGGATGGAAAGGAATCCTATATATTAACGGGTCCCACAAAGGCAAGTAAAGAACCTTATTCAGAGGATTTGGTAGCCGTTTCACAGGATAAATAGAGGGGGGATTAAAGATGAAGACCTATGATATTGTGGTTGTTGGAGGAGGGCCTGCGGGCTTAGCGGCGGCCATTGAAGCAAAAAAACAGGGCGTCAATAGTGTATTGGTAATCGAACGGGATCGTGAATTAGGTGGTATTTTACAGCAATGTATCCACAATGGCTTTGGACTCCATGTATTCAAGGAGGAATTAACAGGTCCAGAATACGCAGAACGCTTTGTAGCGGAATTAAAAAAGCAACAAATTGAATTTAAGCTCGATACAATGGTATTAGATATTACAGACGATAAACTGGTTAGTACAATTAATACGGTTGATGGCTTTGTTCAGTATCAGGCAGAGGCCGTTGTTTTGGCCATGGGCTGCCGGGAGCGGACAAGGGGAGCTATTAATATTCCGGGAACAAGGACAGCGGGGATCTTTACTGCGGGAACAGCCCAACGCTTTGTCAACATGGAGGGATACATGGTTGGTAAGGATGTAGTGATCCTTGGCTCCGGGGACATTGGATTAATTATGGCAAGGAGAATGACCCTTGAAGGTGCCAAGGTCCATGCTGTTGTGGAACTAATGCCCTTTTCAGGTGGATTAACCAGAAATATTGTACAATGCCTCGACGACTATCAAATTCCATTATTTTTAAGCCATACGCTGACAGATATTAAGGGGAAAAATCGAGTTGAAGAGGTGGTAATAGCTCAGGTGGATGAAAACAGAAGGCCCATTCCAGGGACAGAGCAGTCCTTTAAATGTGATACTCTGCTGCTGTCAGTGGGGCTTATCCCTGAAAATGAGCTTTCAAAGGGGGCAGGAATTAAGCTGGATTCAGTAACCGGGGGTCCCTTAGTCAATGAATCCATGGAGACCACCGTACCAGGAATATTTGCCTGTGGTAATGTCGTTCATGTCCATGACCTGGTGGATTGGGTAACGGAGGAAAGTAGACGGGCAGGAAAAAATGCAGCTAAATATGTCTTAAAGCAATTAGTCAATCAAAGCCAGTCAATTGCTACAAAGCCCGGAAAGGGAGTCAGATACATTGTTCCTCACGAAATCAGACTGGAAAACCTTGATAATAAGCTTGATTTAATGCTTCGGGTAGATAATGTATATCGTCATGCCCAATTAGTAGTAAAGGATAAGGAGCGCATTATTAAGACCATTAAAAAATCCCATTTGGCACCGGGAGAGATGGAATCTTTTACGATTATGAAAAAGGATTTGGAAGCCATTGAAGGCGGCGAAATTACCATAGCGCTTCAATTACAGGAGGTGTAGAGATGAGTAAAAGAGAAATAATTTGCATTGCTTGTCCTAGGGGATGTAAGATGGAAGTGGAAGCTATTACCAACGGCGTTACAAAATATGCAGTATCAGGAAATCTATGCCCCCGGGGAGAAAAATATGGTATCAAGGAAATGAGTAATCCCACAAGGATGGTAACTTCAACTGTTGTGATAAAAAATGGTCATTTAAGCCGGCTTCCCGTTAGAACCAGTGAAGCCATTCCAAAGAATAAAATATTTGACTGTATGAAAACCTTAGATCAAGTTCAAGTGGAGGGACCCATAAAGGTGGGGGATGTAATCGTCAAAAATCTCTTAGGATTAGAGATTGATGTAATCGCTACAAGAAGTATGTAAGAAGGTGGGGAAAAGAATATGAAAAGAGCAAATGTTACTCACTTAAACTACACAAAAAGCAGTCATCAGGACACAGCAGTATTTTCTTATCGAGAACTATTTCATCATGTATTAGACGGAATATTGATCATAGGTTCTACTGGTAGGGTTGAATATAGCAACCCAGCTTATGAAAGAATGTTTGGTGTTAGTAACTTTGCAATAATCGGTAAAAGTGTCTATCAAATTCCCAATGATGATATTTTGTTGACTTCTTTGAAAAGCAAGAGGAAAATCCAAGGCTACCTTAAGCTGCCCTTTCATCATAAAAAAATCAGCGCTACGGTTTCTCCCCTCATGGAGGATCAACAGTATGGGGGATTAATGGCAATCTATCGGGAGGAAAGTCTGGGAGAGGTCAGGGTACCTGAGGATTCCAGCGATTGCAGCAGGGATTGCCTGTCAGCCCCCTTTAATGCCATTGTGGGGAATAGCGAGATTATGAGGGATGCCCTGGTAATGGCTTATAAGGCCGCCAAGACCCAATCAACGGTATTAATCATGGGAGAAAGCGGAACAGGTAAGGAAATGGTGGCAAAGGCAATCCATGAGGCAGGCCCCAGGGCCCTAAAGCCCTTTGTTAAGGTGAATTGTGGAGCCATACCGGCAAACCTGCTGGAATCAGAGCTATTTGGTCATGAGCAGGGTGCCTTTACAGGGGCAATCAAAAGAAAGATAGGGAAGTTTGAGCTAGCCAATGAGGGAACGATATTTTTAGATGAGATAGGGGATATGCCCTTAGAAATGCAGGTAAAGCTTCTAAGGGTGTTACAGGAAAAGGAATTTGAAAGGGTGGGGGGAAATGAAACCATCCAATGCAGGCTTCGGATCATTGCTGCAACCCATCGGGACCTTGAGGAGCTTATTGAGGAGGGGCGTTTTCGGGAGGACTTATATTATCGTTTAAATGTGGTACCGGTGAACCTTCCTCCCCTAAGGGAACGGATAGAAGATATTTCAAATCTTTGCCAGTACTTTGCAGAAAAAATAGAAGGAAAGACAGGGATTCCTAAAAAGGCTTTTCATCAAGAGGTAATCAATGCTTTTCAAGGTTATCAATGGCCCGGTAATGTACGAGAGCTGGAAAATCTGATTGAACGACTAATGGTATTGGTAGATGGAGAGCGAATTACCCTTATGGATCTACCGTCTCATGTTTCCCACACCTACGATGCCCGGTTTCAGCCAATAAAGAAGCATTCCCTTGTGAATTTGGGTGATAACGGAGAAATTGCCACTATGGATGAATATGAGAAGGAAATTATTCAGAAAGCCCTAGATCAATTTGGAAGCTTTAACAGGGCTGCCAAGGCCCTGGGAATCACCCATAAAACAGTTGCCTCAAAGGCCAGAAAGTATCATATTATAGATTAAACTGATCGCATCACTAGTCCAGCATCTATGGCAAAAGCCATAGGGCTGGACTTTTTTAAAAAAATAATAAAATAACTGAATACAAACTAAGAGAATACACCAAAATAATGGTATCATTAAGGAGGGAGTCCGTTATGGTTGAGAAGAATAAGCATGATATTTTAACTCATTTAGAAAAGCTGGAAAAGGAACAAAGCTTTTTTCTAAATGTTGAAGAAATCAATCGCCTGAATATAGATGCCATTATTGAGCTGATTCAATATGAGAATGTAAAGAAATGCGGAGACCCCCTTTTCACCCGTCGAGAGATAAGACAAGGACTTAAAAGCTATTTCCATGATGAAATAACAGACTAGTAATAAGAGGAGGAAGGAAATGCGGGCGATTTTCTTTGACCGTGATGGGGTTCTAAATGATAATAAGAAGCACGTAAACAGGCCAGAGGACTTGATTTTATATCCAGGGGTACCTGAGGCCCTTAAGAAAGCCCGGGAGGCAGGCTATGGACTTTTTATTGTGACAAATCAAGGGGGAATCGAGCTGGGGCATCTTAGTCATAAAATGTTAAAAAAAATTCATGAGTGTTTAAGGGAACAGCTAAAGGGGTATTGTGACATTAGAGGGATTGCATATTGCCCAGACTTTAAAAAGCCAAGCCCCTGCAGAAAGCCAGCCCCGGGGATGCTGTTGACGCTTTCCCAGGAGCATGATATTGACCTATCCCAGAGCTGGATGGTAGGTGATCGAGAAACCGACATCACTGCTGGCCTGAGGGCAGGCTGTAAAACAGCCAAAATAGGTGTCTATGATAAAAGAGCCCACATCAATGAATCCCGCCTTGCTAATCGATTAAGGGATAGGGACGTTGACCTGGAGGCTGTGGTAGAAGCCATTCTAAAGGGACCTGAAGTTGGTTTTTAAAGTAAAATATGTTAAAATGAATTGGGATATATGATGTATCCATAGGAAAAAATATTATCTCAAACATAAGCTTTAGGATAAGCTAAGATAAGAGGAGGAGTTAAAAAATGGCAAAGGAAGTTATCGTTTACAGCAGTACAACCTGCCCCCACTGTGTAACCGTAAAGGAATACTTAACAGATAAGGGTGTATCATTTACAGAAAAGAATGTATCTGTTGATGCTGCTGCCAGAAAAGAATTAATGAAAAAGGGCATTATGGCAGTTCCCGTTGTTGAAATTGATGGTGAAACTGTAGTTGGTTTTGATCGAGACAGAATTGAAGATTTATTAGGATAAGTTAAATGAAAAGCCCGGTAAGCAGGTGTTTAAAATAATACGGCTAACCGGGTTTTTTAGTTTAAATTCCAATATAAAGCTGTGTATAGATATAGCCATAGGGACCACCCTTGACTGCACCAATTCCCACGTGGGTAAAGGCTGGATGAAGTATATTTTGGCGATGGGTGTCGGAGTTCATCAATTCTTGATGGGCTTTTTTTACATCTCGATTTCCTGCCAGATTTTCCCCAGCAAAGACATAGGAGATATTGTGCTGAGAGAGCATTTCAAAGGGGCTGCCAAAGGATGGGGAATAATGGCTGAAATAGTTATATTGTATTAAATCCTGGGATTTTAAACGGGCCAATTGACATAGTCTGAGGTCCAGCTTTAGGGGCTTTAGACCGGCCTTGGTTCGCGCTTCATTGATCAAGGAGAGCATCATTGCTTCCTGGGATGATAGAGATTCCTTTAATACGCTGTTGCTTGATATGTCCTTCCCCTCAATATAAGGGACCACGGTGGATTTTTTAATACAACCAATTTCGTTGTTCTGTAGCAGAATAATGTACCAATCTTCGGTCTTGCCCACCACCTGAAATACTGCTTTTTCAGGCACATGATACAGGGGAGAAAGCGCTAAGTTAATATCCGAGTAAACGGGGGCCCCTTCTTCTATTACCATAATTCTAGTTACCTCTGCCTCTCGAAAGATCGAGGAATGTTTGACAATTCCTTCGGGCTTCTGCTCGATACTGCAGGCTGTTAAAAGGAGAATAAGATTTATCATTACAATTCTAATGCTTCGGTTTAAAGTCATGGTCAACACCTCCCTTGCATAGTATTGTCCAAAACAAAGAAAAAATAAACTGATAAAGCCAGCAGCTTCATCGAACAAAGGATGGACTGCTGGCTTTAATTTTTAAATTTTATATTTTTTCAGCTCAGCTTTAAAGTTACTAATTAAGGCTTCCAATTGGGTAATGTGGTCACTTAGGTCCTTGACCTTCTCAGAATACTGGATAACATTGGAACTCATTTCCTCAGAGGAAGCAGAGTTTTCCTCTGCAATGGCCGCCAGGGAGTGAATGTTCTCCACTACGGAGGTAAGTCTTTCAGTTTCATTAGAAAGCTGATTGATTAATTTTACAATAACATTGGAAACATCTATCAGCTCTGTGGTAGAGGTATGATTAGCCTGGGTGACCTGATCCAGGGTGGTATTACTGGATTCCAGCTGCTGATATTGGGCCTCAATCTCCTTAACAAAGCCATTGATTAACTGGATAAAGTAGACTAAGTTGTCATTAATATGATGAACAGCCTCCTTAGAATCCTCAGCTAGCTTTCTGATTTCCTCAGCAACTACGGTAAAGCCCCGACCTGCCTCCCCGGCCCGGGCAGCTTCGATGGCGGCATTAAGGGCCAATAAATTGGTCTGGTCAGCAATTTGCTCTACGGTTGAGCTGATCTCCATTATCTTAGAGGCCTGGTGAGATAAGTCCTTCCCTTGCTGATTGACATTGGAAAAATTATTTTTCACCTGATTAATCATCCTATTGACTCCCTGAATCGATTCAAAGGAGCTTCTAAGACTGTCTACAGAATGAGACAGCTGATTTTTACCCTCGGTTTCCTCCCTGACAATCTGATTTAAAGTAGCAATGTATTCATCTAATATGGAAACCGCATGCTCGGTTTCTTCGGCCTGGCTGGAGGCGCTGAGGGCCACTTCATGGACTACAGCAGAAATTGAATCCGATAGTTCCTTCATATTATTGGCGATAAGGGAAAATTCCTTAAGGTAGTTATTCATATCATCAGTACCGCCCTTTAAAAAGAGGAAATCCTTTTTGACGACCTCCTTTGCTTCATTTAGGGTGGTGATGATATTCTCGCTGGCATCATTGGATTTCAAAAGGGTTTTATGGGCAAAGTCCAAGGTTTTTAATTTATTTAATTCGGCTTCAATGATTTTCGTAGGCTTTAAAACAATAGCAGATACCCCTAGGGTAATTAAAAAGGTGGCCAAGGGCAGAGCTAGATTTATGATTAAGGGCTGATTGCCATTGAATGCCATGAGGCCAATCAATAATATTACAGAGGGCAGCAAACTTATCTTAACAGGGACACTCTTAATAATCCCCAGGCCCAGAAGCCTGGATAGGGGAGTGGTAATAATCTGATCGACAGATTTTTCAAGGCGAATATTCACCCTCATAAAGGACCTGTTATCTTCAGTTTTTCCCGAATCTAAAATGGTAAATTCTATTTTCTCATTAAAATAGGCAGAGCTTCCCTCAAGGAGGCCCAGGAAGTAATCAAATAGCCCTCTTTTGGATATGTAGGTTATCTCGATTTCCTTTTCACCCAGTTCCTTAGCCAGCAGTCTGGGAGGATTGGCACCCTTAATTATTTTAGTCAATTGACTATGAACATCATCCATCATCATTAAAAAGCCCTTTAGGCTGTAGCGTTCAAAATAAGATGGGAACCATGCTCTAAAGGTCTCAATGTTTTGTTTACCCACCTTTCGCCAAATTTGATTGATGGGCTCCTTTGTTTTTTCCGATACAAATTGAAATACTGCAAAAATTTCCATGTCAGGGATATCTTCAAGGGGGCTGATGATGCGACTTTTATCCCAATTTACTGATTCTACAGCGGTCTCGACAATTTCATTGCCAAAAAGGCTTTTTAAACTGTTTAGCCAGGTAGATACAACAGTTCCTTTCACTTTTATCACTCCTCAATCCTTATACTTGTTAATTTCATGACAAGGATCTATATTTTATATAAAATTATATCAAAAAAAAACCATGCTAGATAGCCTAAACATGCTAAAATGACAAATATTTTCTAATTTTGCAAGGGCAAACTCTCGCCTCCACATGCTTCCCCCTCGGCCTGAGGTCAAGAGTATGCTATAATAGCCTTAAGGAGCTTCTGGCCAAGAAAGTAGAACGTTTCGTAGAAGAGGGGGAAGAACATAATGGTATTATATCAGGGAATGAATCTGTTTATTATTTTGATCATAATAGGAATGCCTGTGGGAATTACATTACTTTTATTTAGGCGCTATAGAGGGCAAACCACTGAAGAGGATAGGGTAATGGAAAAAATAAAAGAGCTGGAGGAACGAATCCACCAGCTTGAAAACAGAATATAGGTCCTATATAAATTGCTCCATTAGTCCGTCTACATTAACTTCCCCGAGCTTTGTCTTTCCCAGCGAAAGCTGACTGTAGGGTGAAGGTATGTCCTTTCGTTGATAGACTATTCCAGTACATAGGCCATCTAATTCCATGAGTCTATTCATGGCCAATTGAAAGTCATGGCTGGAATAGGCCTTGTCAGTATCCAGGTCCACCAGATGCTCCCGGAACCATTGATAAGTATTGGTTTTGTTGTAGGTGACACAGGGGCTGTAAACATTAATCATCGAGAAGCCTTGATGCTCAATGCCCTTTATAATAACATCAATTAACTGTTCTTGATGGGCTGAAAAGGCCTGGGCATAATAGGTGATTCCATTGGCCATGGCAATCATTCCAGGATTAATAGGCGTATCAATGGCACCCACGGGGGTGCTTTTTGTTTGGAATCCCCGCTCACTTGAGGGAGAGGTATGTCCCTTAGTTAAGCCATAGACCTGATTGTTTAAAACGATATAGGTAACATTGATATTTCTCCTGATGGCGTGGATCGTATGGCTAAGGCCAATGGCAAAGCCATCGCCATCACCTCCTGCTGCCACTACCGTTAAATCTTGGTTGGCAAGCTTAATTCCCTGGGCCATGGGGAGAGATCGACCATGGATGCCGTGGAGGCTATAGGAATCCATATAACCCGATAGTCTTCCGGAGCAGCCAATGCCAGAAACAACGGCGAGCTTCTCCTTTGGAATATCCAACTTGGCCGCTGCCACCTGAAGGGCCCGTAAGACTGAAAAGTGACCGCAGCCAGGGCACCAATTGGGCGTTATTTTATTAGAATAGTCCTTCATATTAGCCATGGATGAGTCCTCCTATTTCTTTGATAATTTCCTCCAGGGTAAAGGGAGTACCGTCAAACCTATTGAAACTCTTGATTTTATGATGATAGCCTAACTCGGCCTTTATTATTGATGCCAGTTGCTGACTGTAATTGTTCTCTAGAATGATTACCTGGTCGTATTTTTCCAGAAGCTGAAGCAGTTGCTTTTTAGGTAAGGGCTTTATCATTGCAATATGACCGTAATCCACCGAATTACCCGTCATCGTCACTGCCTCCCGAAGCACCCCATAGGTGGAGCCATAGCTTAGGAAGAAGTATTTATTGCCTTGATCTGTTACGTTTATCTCCTTTCCCTCCTCAAGGGGCAGAAGCTTTTGAAGTCTTTTTTCCATCATTTTTTTCCTATTCATAGGATCATCTGAAGGATATCCCTTTTCATTATGTTCCAGCCCTGTAATGTGATGGGTACCACCTGGAGTCCCAGGAAGCACCCGGGGTGAAATGGAATCCGCTGTAAAAGAAAAACGGTCGAAGGGTTTACCGGGTTCAAGGGTATCTAAAAGCTTACCCCGATCAATGGTTACATTTTTTCCATGGAATGGCTCCACTGTCTGCAGGGAAAGGGACAGGGCCAGGTCAGATAGAATAATGACAGGACATTGGTATTGCTCTGCCAGATTAAAGGCCCTGGCGGTGGTCTCAAAGCATTCTTCTACAGTGGAAGGACTTAAAATGATGATAGGAAATTCTCCATGACCACCGTAATAAAGGGCTGTCAGGTCACTTTGCTCATGCTTTGTGGGCAATCCGGTACTGGGGCCGGCCCGCTGGGCATCTACAATAACAATGGGGGTTTCTGTCATGGCCGCTAAACCAATTCCCTCCATCATCAAGGATATTCCTGGTCCTGAGGTGGCAGTCATACTTCTAACCCCACCATAAGCGGCTCCAATAATCATATTAATTGCTGCGATTTCATCCTCCACCTGCAACATGGCTCCTTGATATTGGGGCAGTAGCTTTCCTAGATTCTCCATAATTTCTGAGGCAGGGGTAATTGGGTAAGAGGCTACAAATCTGCAGCCTGCTATCAAGGCACCAATACTGATGGCATCATTGCCCATCATCAAGGGTCTGGCCTGGACAGTGGTATTTGCCAGGGTAAACTGCTGAATGTGCCCCAGCTGCTGCTGGGCTAGTATGTAGGCTTTTTCAAGGGCCAGTTTATTCTTTTCGAGCAATTCGGGCCCCTTCTTATTGTAGTTTCTTTTTAGAATGGCCTGCAAGACACCTTCCTCTATTCCCAGTAAAAATCCTAGTAGACCCAGGGCAACGGTGGTTTTCAAAATGGGGGTACCGGCCTCCTTTGCCATTTGGGTGAGGGGGAGGGAAAGATAATTCGGTAAATTTAGCCCCTCATGAGGGAGGTGTTTTTCCAGGGATGAATCAAAAATAATTAAGCTTTCGGACTGCAGTTGCTCCCGATGGCGCTTTATTGTATCCACATCAAAGGCAAGTAAAATTTCTACGGCATCTTTAACCGCCATGACCCTGTCAGTGGAAATCTGAATATGGATGGTAGTGTTTCCGCCCTTGATACGGGAAGAAAAATTACGCTTGCTAAAGGTAAAGTAGCCTTGACGAGATAAGGCCCTCATCAAGTTTGTTCCTGTACTGATTACGCCCTCACCTTGGGTTCCACCCACAATAAGGGATAAGGTTTTCAACAAACTAATCACTCCCTGCTCTCAATATTTGGTCATTACTATAATAATACCATTACAGAAATGATTCAATCACAGATTTCTTTCAATTAAAGAGACATTTTTAATTGACATCCCAGAGGTTTTTGATTATAATGCATATAACATAGATAAAAAGATAAGTAAAGTGATGATTAAGATGAGTAAAAAAAGCCTCTTTGCTTTAGCGAGTCGATGGTGGTGAGAGATCGATGCAAATGCTTTTTTGAATGGGCTTAAGAGCGCTGGCTGAATATAGTAGGCTAAGACGGTGTTCCTCCGTTATCGGGAGGGTTCAGAAAATGGGCCCATAAGCAGGTGTAAAGCACAATTAGAGTGGTACCGCGGAGAATAACTCTTCGTCTCTAGCATCAAACTAGAGACGAAGAGTTTTTTTGTGACCTATAACAACAGCCTGTTGTGCAAGACACCCAAGCGTCGACTAGTTCAAAAATTAAAAGGAAGGTGAATCGGGTGGAGAACAATCAAAAAATCATATTTAGTGGCGCTCAGCCAACATCCAGCTTGACACTGGGAAACTATATAGGGGCGATTCAAAGCTGGAAGGCCCTTGAGAGAGAATATCAATGTCTTTATTCAATAGTTGACTTGCATTCCTTAACCATTCGGCATAACCCTGAAACATTTCGTAAAAATTGTCTCTCCTTTTTAGTTCAGTATTTGGCCTGTGGTTTAGATCCTGAGAAAAACATTATTTTCTTTCAATCCCATGTACCCCAGCATGCTGAGCTAGCCTGGGTCCTAAACTGCTACTGCTATATAGGGGAATTGAATCGAATGACACAATTTAAGGAAAAGTCTGAAAAGCATAAGGATAACATCAATGCAGGGCTTTTCACCTATCCTGTTCTGATGGCTGCCGATATTCTGTTGTATCAAACGGACATTGTTCCCGTAGGGGAAGATCAAAGGCAGCATTTAGAGCTAAGTCGTGACATAGCGATGCGCTTTAATCAAATATATGGAGAAACATTCAGGATACCAGAAGGCTATATCCCTAAAATGGGAGCAAGGATCATGAGTTTACAGGAGCCTAATAAAAAGATGTCTAAATCCGATGACAATGTAAATGGCACAATTTTCCTTTTGGATTCCGATGAAGTAATTCTGAAAAAGCTAAAAAAATCTGTAACGGATAGTGAAAATCTCGTTCGCTTTAATGATGAGCAGCCAGGCATCAAAAATCTAATTACCATATATTCAGCTCTGGAAGGAATTGGGCCTGAGGAAATTGTCTCTCGCTACGAAGGAAAGGGCTATGGAGCCTTTAAGAAGGAACTGGCCGAGGTAATTATTGAAAGCCTAAGACCCTTTAAGGAAAAGTATAACACCTATATGAATAACATGGATTATGTAGAGAAGGTCTATCAAAATGGTGCTTTCAGAGCCTCTGAAATGGCGGAAAAAACCATGGTAACCCTTCGAAAAAAAATTGGATTGATGACAAAATAATGAGGGTGGCCCCATGGCCACCCTCATTTTGAGTATCAAAAGCTTTAATTTCTAATGGAAAAGCCTGCATTTTCGATACTTGTCTTTAGCTTATCAATATGATCACTTTCTACCCGTAGGATAATTTTAATCACGTTGGTCGATACCTGGGGATTATCCACAATAAGACTGATAATATTGCCCCCGACTTTAGAAATAATTTCTGTCAGAACCGCTAGCCGTCCGGGAACATCATAGGTGTTTAATATCAGCTTATAGCCCTTATTTATGCCAAAGAGCTGGGTATAGTGCTTAAAAATTGTCTTATGGGTGATAATACCCACAAATTGGTCGAGCTCGTTGTTGACTGCTACAAAGGGGGTGTTGGTATCCGCCAAAATTTTAGCAGCATCCTCCATTTGGCTACCCAGGCTAATATGGGGAATATCAGTTCGGACAATAGTAAAAACCTGCTGGCCATCGTCAATGTCTTCCAACAGTTTTTTTAATATCTGTTCCCTCGAAACCACCCCAAGAAATTTTTCCTCTGCCACCACGGGTAAGGATAAAAAATTGTTTTTTTCTAATACCTCCAATGCTTCTCGCAAGGGTAAGCCGCTGTCAATTAGTATAAGGTTTTCTTTTGGTACAATGAAGCTTAATGAAATCATGGCAGTCCTCCTTATCCATATTATTAAAATCCCACATCGTCTTCTGTATAACAATCTATGTATGTTTTTCTATGTATATCCATTATACCGTTAGATAACCAATAAGATTACACGATTTAAAAAAATGTTATTCATAGATTGAATGGAATCGGATGATACTAAAAGAGAGGTGATAAAATGACAAACGGAAAGAAAACCATTGTACCGGAGGCAAGGGAGGCACTGGATTCCTTTAAGGAGGAAGTTGCTCGAGAATTAGGCCTGACCCATGAAACTAAAGCAGGATATGTGGGGGGAAATATGGTGAAGAAAATGGTAGAGAACGCTGAAAGGGCCTTGACTGATTTAGGTAGGTCATAGAAAAAGAAATCCGGTATCTGCACCTGGTAATTGATAGGGAAGAGCCGGGTTTTTTTGTTAATATCCTCCTTTGGATGGTTTTAGCATTGACTTAATTGTTTGAAGAAGGTATCATTTTTGTTAGATGAGTATTTTCCTGCAAAGAGTTTTTATAAGATTGTAGTTCAATAAAGGATGTGAGGCCTTGAAAAATAGTGGTATTATTATTTCGTTTATATTTTTCATATTATTTGGGATTATGGCAGGTACCCATTTAAATGCAAACATAAGGGGGCAGGAGGACAGTTTAAACCCTTCCTCAAATAGGGAAACAGAGGCCCAGGAAGTGGCAGACCTAAAGAAAACCAATGAAGAAATGAAGCTGAGGATTGAGGAGCTGGCAATCCAGGTAGAAGCCTATGAAAAGGAATGGGCCACAGAAAATATTATTTTAAAGAAACTAAGAAACGATGTAAATCATTATAAAATGCTGGCTGGCCATAGTCCTGCCATTGGGCCTGGGGTGACGATCACCCTTGAAGGAATGCTTGGAGAGAATATTGCACCAATAATTGAAGGTAACCGTTATTTAATTACACTGATTAATGAGCTGAAATACTTTAATGCAGAGGTCTTAGCAATTAATGGACAGCGATTAACAGGGAGAAGTGAAATTGTATTTGCTGGAAATCACATTAATGTGAATGGAACTCCCATTGCACCACCCTATCAAATTGAAGCCATTGGCAATACAAAGAGGCTAAAGCGATATGTGGAGCATGGTACCTTTATTTTTGAAATGATGAATGGGGACGGAATTAAAACCACCGTTGAATTTGCAGATGAAATTAATATTCCGGCGGTGGGCCGGGAAAAACCCATTGAATTTTTAAAAAGCGTTGAAGAAAATAGTTAAGTAAAAAAATAACAGATCCTCGGGGGATCTGTTATTTTTTTACTTAGTAAAGATATGATTCCCAATTGTCGTCTCAGGCCTTCTTTGAAAGCTCCATGCCGCCGTAGCAATGGAGGGATTATAGAAATAGAGACAACCATTGGTGGGATCATGGCCCATAATAGCTTCAATTGCTGCTGTAAAGGCTAAATCATTAGGTTCTAGTTCAAATTGTCCATCTGCCACAGAGGAAAACTGCCTTGGTTGATAGATCACCTTTTTAATACTGTTAGGAAAACTTGGGGAGTGAACCCGATTTAAAATAACAGCACCAACGGCAACCATCCCCTCAAAGGATTCTCCACGGGCTTCAGCGTGGATAATTTTGGCTAAATCATAGACCTCCTGATAATGATAACCATAAAAGAATTGGCTATTAACGGTGCCTGAGTGAGGGCGACAAGGCGGGAATATCCTTGGTCTCCTCCATAATCAAGTAATCTGAATCATAATCTTTATAAGCGTTTATTTCCTTGATACCTGGCAAAGAAATCAATAGGGTAATGGAAAATACGATTAATAATTTTTTCATTTTATTACCTCCCTGTAGCCTACGAGGTTAGCTGACGGGTTAGGCTTGGGAATAGCCTTCGTATAAACGATTCACCCCAATAGATCGGGTCCCCCGCAGTTTTATTTTAAACTTTCGGCTTGCACCTTACTTCACCTAAAACTATCCCAGATAAATTCCTGATAGCTGTATAGTCGGTAAATATTCCTTAGGTCAGGTCTTATCTTATCCTTTAGATGGCGCCAGGTACTACTCATATTTTTTGCAGTTTCACAAAAAATATAAAGGTAAATATTGAAAAACATAGACTTTGTTTAAATTCTAAGGCTTAACAAAGAGTCTAAAAAGTATACCTACAAAGGTATAAATAACCATTACCATAACTGCCCATAATAAAAAAGTAGCAAAGTTATGCTGTTGATTTCTAAAGATAATCAAAAAAGCCGACACGATTAAGGAAGAAAGATAAGTATCATGATTTTTGACGATTTCCTTTATTTTACGTCCCATGAGCAGCTTATCAATAATTGCAAAAATAATAAAGGTTTTAATCCATTCAAGCAGCAGGTTCGTTCCGGCATAAAAGTATCCCATATAAGCTCCTCCTTAATTTTACTTCTATCAAATATTTTAACCGAAAGATGATTAAAAATCATTAAAAAACACAAATTTGTTGTAAACCCTAGGAAAGCCTAGTGCTATGGGTCATCTAAATTAACGGTTATCCCAGGGTACTGTCGGGGAGCTAAATAACAAGCGTAGCATATGATTAAATAAAAGATTTAAAAGGTGAGGATGATGGAAATGCTGTCTTTTCCGGTAATATTAGTAAGATTGATATTGGCCACTGCCCTTGGGGGAGTAATTGGAGTGGAAAGGGAAAGTGTTAGAAGAGCTGCGGGTTTTAGAACCCATATTCTGGTTTGTTGTGGCTCAGCCCTGGTCATGCTTTTGTCCCTCTATATTTATGAAACCTACCGAGGCTATACAAACATTGACCCAGCTCGATTAGGCTCCCAGGTCATCAGTGGCATCGGTTTTTTGGGGGCTGGAACAATCCTTAAGGACGGCAATACGATTAAGGGATTGACGACCGCCGCCAGCCTATGGGCTGTGGCATGCATTGGTCTGGCCCTGGGAGCCGGTTTTTTAGTGGGAGGGGTAATTACAACAATTATTGTATTAATTGCATTGCGGCTTTTTTCAAGAGTTGAAATATTAATACCGAATCAGAGCAATAGCGTAAGACTTCAATTCCACCTAGACAATACTCCTGGGCAAATAGGGAAGGTGACGGAGGCCTTGGGTAAACAGAATATTTCCATTGTACAAATTTCTTTAGAGATGGATGCAGAAGACAGCCGGTATGCGATATTAACCCTAATGGGAAGAGCAGTAAAACCATTATCCCAAGGTGAATTGTTAAGCTGTCTGGGTAAGCTGGATGGAGTAAATGAAGTAAAGATTCTGTAGGGATAATAAAGACTAGGATGACATCCAAAGAAAGTAATGATATAGTAATATTTGTTATCAATTTAAGGAAGGTGCATTCAATGAGAGTTAGAAATATCCCAGGTGTCGAAGACTTACTTCTGAAAGATCCCCACTATATCAAGGAAACGGCCATATCACCCGGTGGATGGCAGCAGTTTTTTAATAACAGTAATCCAATTCATATAGAAATCGGAATGGGAAAAGGTAAGTTTTTAACCGCCTTAGCCGAGGCTAATCCCGAAATTAACTATATTGGCATTGAAAAGTCAAAGGAGCTGCTGTGGAAGGTTTGCAAAACCTTGGGTGAACAGCAGGTAAAGAATTTGGCCCTTGCCAATGTTAGAGCAGAAAATATTGCCTCATTTTTTCAGCCAGGGGAGATTCAATGTATCTATTTAAATTTCAGTGATCCCTGGCCTAAGGTAAGGCATGAAAAAAGAAGGCTCACGCACCTTCATTTTTTGAATCAGTATCGTCAAATTTTAAGTGCCGATGGACAAATCCATTTTAAGACAGATGGCCCAGGGCTTTTTGAGTTTACGCTGGAACAGCTAGAGAAGGCTGGTTATACCCCCATTGAAATCACCTATGATCTTCATAGACTAAGACCTCAGGGAGTAGTAATGACAGAATATGAAATGAAATTTGTCTCCCAGGGTAAGGTCATCCATCGGGTAATTGCTGCAGTAAAATGATTAATTATTTTTTTTCAATAATATACTCTATCTCTGAAATCAGCTCTTTAACATTATCAAAGGCAAAATTAGAATCTAAGAGAGAGGCCTTGATAGCTTCAAACTCCCCATGGATCCTAGGCTGTAGATTAGGGCAAAGGGACCCATTTTCTATGGCCTCTTTTATTTCATAAAGTCGTATAATTGCTTGAAGTGTACTCATCTGTTCTCCCCCTAATAAGTTAGCCGTCAGTATCTATCATACTGTAAAAAGGAGAAGAAGTGGTTAAAAGTAGCCGAATCTTCTTTACATATTCTTCACTGAAAGATTAAACTTACTTAACAAATTGGTAAAATGAGGATATTCAGTGATTATAATAAACTCCTAATAATTACTTCGATTATGCTCACGATTAGTATATTTGACACCCCCCAAAAAATACTTTCAACAGCCCCCTCATATTTCTTGTCCTTCTCTTCGCGGATTACATCGGCTGCATTGGAAATGTCAACTAAGCGATTTGTCTTTTTGAGCCTGATAGGCAGAAAGAACATAACTACTCCGTAGGCGATAATAATGCTGCCCACAAAATAATTGAAGTCAAAAACCCTTTTTAAAATAGTCCCTTTTTTAATAAGGCTGTAAATCAAAGCAATGAAAGAGAGGATAAGGATGCTTGATAGAGATATTTTCAACAGCTTTAAGCCTCTTTGCAACAAATTTTCCTTCATATTAATGCCTCCCAATATACTTAGTACAGTCTTAGTATAGACTAATTTGCCAATAACAACAATCCCCTCTCCAAAAAAAGAGAGGGGATGTTTTGATAATGACTTACTGGTATCGTCATATTAGCAGGTAAACAGTACACCCAGGGCCTTGGGGCCAAGATGGGCACCAACCACAGGCCCTAGCTCGCAAATGGAAATTTCTGCTCCCTTAAAGCGTAAGTGCAGCTGTTGCTTAAGTTCCAGTGCCTCATCCAGTGCATCAATTTGGGCAACATTGATCACTTTGGCCTTGGGAGGGATTCCCTCCACCAGCTTTTCGATGGCTTTTTTTCTGCCCCTGACCTTGCCAACGGGTTCAAGCTTCCCGTCATGTAGTGCAATAATTGGTTTAATATTTAATAGAGAGCCAATGAGGGCCTCTGTATTGGATAGACGTCCTCCTTTTTTCAAATATTCCAGTGTACCCACAGTCAATCGGATGCCTGTGCTTCTTTTTTGGGTCTCTAATTCAGCTACAATTTCTAAACGATTTTTACCCTGGGCGATAAGATTCAGAGCCATTTCTATGAGGGTCTTTAAATTAGCAGCGGTGGTTAAGGAATCTATCACAGATATTTTCTCTTCTTCCACCATAGAAGCAGCGGTGGCGGCACTGTTGTAGGTACCGCTTAGCTTAGAGGATATGGTAAGGACAATAACCTCTTGCCCCTTAGATAAGGCCTCTTCATAGACAGCCTTAAAAGCCCCTGCTGGTGGTTGAGAGGTGGTGGGAAAATCCTTTGATTTTGACAATCTTTCAAAGAATGTATCAAATTCTCCGGGGAAGCCTTCATTGGTAACCTCCCCCTCAAAATGAATGGAAAGGGGAACAACTTCAATTTCATACTTTTGAGCAAAGCCTCTATCCAGGTAGGCTGTACTATCGGTTACAATTTTAATATTTGACATCATGCTCACTCCTTAAAAAGCTTTCTATAAATATAATACCAGGTACTAATACCAGTTGTAAAGAAATACTAACAATTGTTAAAATATAAACATTACTAGGGAGTTAATTAACGGTGGGGCTTCTTAAAAAGAGAGAAGGAAGCTCTTGTGGTGACTAAATCCTTATGGTAAACTGAAAATAGGATAGTATTCCTAGGAAGCTATACCGTTCAAATTTTTACTTTATATACAAATAAAGATTTCTGCTCTGAGCCAATGGGACCGAGACAGAGGAAAAGATGATAGGGATGTCATGCCTTTTGATTTTGCAAAGGGTATGTTTCATGATGACCTTTTTCTAAGTTCTTATTAGGGCTTAGGGAAAGGTTTTTTTAATGGTTTTTTTGAGGAGTGATGAGATGAAAATTGGCTTTATTGGCAGTGGAAGGGTAGGACAAATCTTTGGTAAATACCTCTATGACAAAAATTTTAATGTTGCAGGCTATACGAGCCGTACCATGGTCTCAGCCCAGGCAGGGGCTGCCCTGGTTTCCGGGAAAGCCTACTTAACAATAGAGGAGCTAATCCAGGAGGCTGATCTTATTTTGATTACAACCCCGGACAATGCCATTGAAGAGACAGCCGGCTTAATTGCTGATATGCCTGCAAAAATTGAAAATAAGCTATTTGTTCACATGAGTGGTGCCTTGCGGAGCACGATTATGGGAAATATTATTGAAAAGCATCCCAATAATTGGTTATATGCCCTTCATCCTCTCCAGGCCTTTGTCCATGTGACAAAGGGGGTCCAAGATTTAGCCCATACTGTATTTACCATAGAAGGCCCTGATGAAAGGATTCAAGTACTGGAGGACATGCTGAAAAGCTGCGGCAATGAATATTTCATCCTTAAGCAAGAACAGAAGGAGTTATACCATGGGGCAGCCTGTGTTGCTTCAAATTACTTAGTAACGTTAGTAGATTTGGCCCTGGACCTAATGGGTGCCGCAGGAATCGAAGCCCAGGGGGCCTACAGGGCCCTATGGCCCTTGATTCAAGGAACCCTCAAAAACATCGAGCAAATGGGAACTAAGAAGGCCATCACAGGCCCCATTGCCAGGGGAGATAACCATACCCTAGAGAAGCATTTACAGGCCATAGGTGATCAGCTGCCTTCAGCTCTGTCCCTGTATCAGTCCCTGGGAAAGGCCACGGTAAGACTGGCTGCCCATGAAAAGCTTCAGGATAACGATAAACTAGATCAAATCAATTTAATATGGAAAGAGGGAGTAGAATGAGCAAATTTACAACAACGGCCTTTTACAAAAGTAAAAAGGAGGGACGTAAGATCTCTGTGCTGACGGCCTATGATTATTCCATGGCTAAGCTTTTAGACGAAGCAGGGGTAGATTGTATTCTCGTGGGGGATTCATTGGGCATGGTGATGCTGGGCTATGAAAATACCCTCAAGGTAACCGTTGACGACATGATACACCACACCAGGGCTGTGGCTCGGGGGGCTGAAAATTCCTTTGTTATTGCTGATATGCCCTTTTTGTCTTATCATATCAGCCTTGAGGAAACCCTGAGAAATGCCGGGAGACTAATTCAAGAGGGCAATGCCCAAGGAGTGAAGCTTGAAGGGGGACGAGAGATTGCTGATCGGGTAGCGGCCCTGGTGAAGGCTCAAATACCAGTGATGGGCCATTTGGGATTAACCCCCCAATCAGTCAATATTTTTGGAGGCTTTAAGGTGCAGGGAAAGGATGTTGACCAGGCTAAAAAAATCCTTGAGGATGCCAAGCTTCTTCAGGAGGCTGGAGCTTTTGCCCTTGTGCTGGAATGTATACCAGAAAAACTAGCCAGGCTGATTACAGAGAGTATTGATATTCCTACTATTGGCATCGGTGCAGGAAAACACTGTGACGGCCAGGTATTGGTTATCCAGGACATGCTGGGAATGTTCAGTGATTTTACTCCTAAATTTGTAAAGACCTATGCTGATGTTGGCAGTCAGATACGTGCAGCTGTAAAGGAATACTGTCAGGAGCTTAGGGATGGGAATTTTCCAGGGCCTCAGCATAGCTTTAGCATCAAGGAGTCGGTTTTAGAAAAACTTTATTAGAAGGAAGGCTATTAAATGAAGGTAATAACGAAAATAGAGGAAATGAAAAAAATACTGCAGGAGGAAAGTAAGGGGAAGAGGGAAATAGGCTTTGTACCCACCATGGGCTACTTGCATCAAGGCCATCTGTCGTTAATTAAAAAGGCCAGCCAAGAAAATGATGTGGTGGTGGTCAGTGTATTTGTCAACCCTACCCAATTTGGTGTCAATGAAGACTTTGATATTTATCCCAGAGATCTGGAACGAGATATGAAAGTGGCAGCAGAAGGAGGGGCCCACTATATTTTCCATCCTACCCTCGAAGAAATGTATCCCCAGGGTTATGAAACCTATGTGGAGGTTTTGAATATTACTGATGGGCTCTGTGGAGCCTCAAGGCCCGGGCATTTTAAAGGGGTGACCACGATTGTTGCAAAGCTCTTCCATATTGTCATGCCCCACAGAGCCTATTTTGGCCAGAAGGATGCCCAACAGGTGGCGGTCCTTAGGCGAATGGTAAAGGATTTGAACATGGATGTAGAAATAATTTCTTGCCCAATTGTACGGGAGGCCGACGGTTTGGCCATGAGCTCTAGAAATGTAAATTTAGGGGTAGAAGATCGCAGGGCTGCCCTGATATTGTCTAAAAGTCTGTTTCATGTAAAAAAAATCATCGAATCTGGAGAAAAAAGCAGTCATATTTTAAAGACTGAAATGGAGCATCTTATCGGAGCAGAAGCAGCCGTAGCTATCGATTATATTGAGATTGTAGATTTAGAGACCCTGGAGAGGATAGAAACGATAGCAGGGAAAACGCTGGTTGCCCTGGCAGCTAAGGTTGGTCAGGTCCGATTAATAGATAATATCATAGTGGAGGTGTATTGAATGTATCTTACCTTCTTCAAATCAAAATTACACAGGGCTACGGTAACCGAAGCCAATCTGAATTATGTAGGCAGCATTACCATTGATGAGGCCCTAATGGATGCGGCAGGAATTTATCCCAATGAAAAGGTGCAAATTGTCAATAATAACAATGGAGCCCGCTTTGAAACCTATGTCATTAAGGGAACCCGAGACAGTGGGGTAATTTGCTTAAATGGTGCTGCCGCCCGGCTGGTACAACCAGGGGATCAGGTAATTATCATTGCCTACTGTCTCCTAAATGAGGTAGAGGCAAGGGATTTCAAGCCAAGGGTGGTTATCCTGGGCGAAGACAACAAAATAGTGGATTTGATAAATGAAGAAACCCATGGTGAGGTGCTTTAAGTCATGGGTGAAAGCTCCTGATGAAACCCGTTGGGCATATTTTCTGAAACCATAGGAATAAATATAAAAAAGGGTTTAATTACGCCCATAGCGAAGTTAGGAAATATGATTTCAGTTAGGAGGGAAGGCTGTGGAAGTAAATTTACAAAGAATTATAGAGGCCAAGGAAAGGATCGCCCCCTATATACAAAGGACACCTTTAATTAGGGCGGCAAGCCTAGATGAAATTCTAGGTTGTCAGGTTTATCTTAAACCAGAGAACCTACAAAAAACAGGGGCCTTTAAAATAAGAGGTGCCATGAATAAGTTGTTAACCCTTTCCCAGGAGGAGCAAAAAAAAGGCGTCATTGCTGCCTCCTCTGGAAACCATGGTCAGGCCGTTGCTCTTGCAGCCAGACTATTAAAGCTGCCGGCTGTGATTGTAGTCCCTGAGGACATTAACCAAGTCAAGCTTTCGGGAATAAAGGACCAGGGGGCCACAGCAATTCTCCATGGAAAAACCTCCAAGGAGCGATATCAAAAGGTTGATGAGTTGATAGAAGCCCATGGCTATACGTTAATTCATTCCTATGATGATGTGGAGCTAATATCGGGACAGGGAACAGTAGGTCTGGAAATTATTGAAGATTTTCCAGAAATTGATACTGTTATCAGCCCCCTTGGGGGTGGAGGACTGCTTTCGGGAGTTGCCACTGCCATAAAGGCCCATCATAAGGGCATAAAAATTATTGGAGTAGAACCAGTGGGTGTTTCACGGTACACCCAGAGTTTAAAGGAAAATAGAATTGTAGAGGTGGAAATGAGAGAAACCCTTGCCGATGGCCTCCGGGTTGTAAAGCCTGGTAACCAGAATTTTGTTATTTTGAAGAAGTATTTGGATAGCATCGCCCTGGTAGATGACGCACAAATCAAGGAGGCCATAGGACTGCTGCTAATGAAAGCGAGACTGCTGGTGGAACCTTCTGGAGCTGTGGGAGTAGGGGCACTACTGGGAGGGAGTATTTCTGTAAGGAAGGATGAACGGGTCTGTTTAATTTTATCTGGCGGCAATATCGACAAAGGAAAACTGATGTCATTATTGTAGACGGGAAATGGAAAAAATTCGTGATTCTTTACGCTTAAATCTCCAGGGATTATAAAACGGTGTTAGAGGAAAGGAATGGATAATTAGTAAAATATGAGGAATGGCAAGGGCTTGCTTAGAGTGCCGCCCCACTAAATTGTCATTCCTCATACTTGTCATTGTCTTGATGATGGTATATAATAATTATTGAGCATTATTGTTAAAAAAAATACATTATTGCTGACAGAAAACCTATGATTATATTAACCGAAGGAGGGAGAATATTATGTTCGGAAGATTAGGAGCTTCGGAATTAATTTTGATTTTAGCCATTGCATTAGTTATTTTTGGGCCGTCTAAGCTGCCTGAAATTGGAAAGGCCCTGGGAAAGGGTATTAAAGAATTCAAGGATCATTCCAATAAAATTTCACAAGATGTTACCGAGTCAGTTGAAAAAAGTGAAAGAAAGGAAGAGTTATAGAAAAGTTTCAGGGAGGACACCCAGTTGGATGAATTGCGTCTTACTTTAATACAACATTTAGAAGAGCTAAGAAAAAGAGTGATTATTATTGCCTTAGCCATGATTGCAGGGGCGGTCATCAGCTACCAATACATTGATGAGATTATCCAAATCGTTACAAAGCCTGCAAGTCAGTTGGATTTTATCTACTTGAGTCCACCGGAGCTTTTTGTAGCCTATGTTAAAATTTCTTTGGTAGTTGGGGTGGTTTTAACCTTGCCTGTGACCTTGCTGCAAATATGGTCGTTCGTTAAGCCAGGATTAACAAAGAAGGAAAGGATTAATCTGTTATTTGCCCTGTTTATGGCAATCATTTTTTTCCTGTTGGGAATTATATTTGCTTATTATGTGATTATACCCCTTACAATTCAATTCTTTGTAAAGGTGTCAACCCAGCAAATAGAACCATTGTTTTCCTTTGAAAATTATATAGGCTTTATTAGCTCCCTGCTGTTATCCTTTGGATTAACCTTTGAAATGCCATTAATAATTTTATTATTAACACATTTAAATTTGATAACGCCTGAGGTGCTGAAAAAATCTAGAAAGATTATTATCCTGGTGATCTTTGTCGTAGCTGCAGTCTTAACGCCGCCCGACATTATTTCCCAATGCCTTATGGCTGCACCCATGATTTTACTATTTGAGTTAAGCTTAATGTTATCTTCATTTATTCATCGAAAAAAAGTAGACAAGGTATAAGTTGAGGGGGAAGGATGTCCTAGGACAGGCTTCCCTACTGTATTATTTTATCCTTTATTAATCCATTAACACCAATGTGTGAGGAGAATAAGAAAATGCTGATGAAATTTTTATTAGAAAAATTAACTGAAGATATTCGCCCTCAGCTAGAAGTCAAGAACTGTCTTCATTTTAAAAATAGATTAAAAAGCTGCACAATTTGTGAAGAGGCCTGTCCCCATGGGGCCATTACCACATCACGGGCATCCATTAAAATTGATGAGGAACGCTGTAAATCCTGTGGCAGCTGTATAAGTCTTTGTCCCTCCCAGGCCATCACATTGAAGGGCTTTGAGCTTGAACGGGTAATAAGGGAAGCCCGACAGAAGCCATGTGTCATAGTGGGCTGCCAGAGGGAAGAAAACAAAGGTAATCTTACCGTTCCCTGTTTGAATGGAATCAATACGGAGGCCTATGTTGCCCTGATGCTCTTATCAGGGAAAAAGGAAATCTATTTAAAAAGAGCCCATTGTTCTAATTGTGAAAATATGAAGGGGCAAGGTAGCTACGATGAGGTCATCGAAAGGGCTAAGGCCTATATCAAAGGCCTGGGCTTGACAGCCAGCATTATTGTCCTTGATTCTAATAGCGCTGAACCCGTTATCCCCCCCCAGCAGCTAACTAGGCGGGAGCTATTCGGCCTATTTAGACGGGAAACAAATCAAATGGCAGGGAAAGCCCTAGATCAGGTAACGGAGGAGTTCATGGGAAAAGAGAATCAGAGGGAGCTGAATCGACGATATTTTCTTAGTGCACTACAATCTATTAAAACCCCCCATTCTGAAACCCTTCCTCAAGAGCCTTTACTATTAGCCAACTGGAAAGTAAATTCCTTCTGTGATGGCTGCGGGCTTTGCCAAGGAGTTTGTCCAGGCCAGGCATGGCAGGTGAAAAAGGAGTCTCCATCAATTTCCGTGAGTCATCATCCGGGGAGGTGTATGGCCTGCGGCTTATGTAAAGCCCTATGTCCGAGAAAGGCCATTGAATCAGTACCCTTAGAGAAATCAATGCTTCAGGGCTTTTATGAGAAAAAGAAGCTTACCTTGAGAAACTGCAGCCAATGCGGAGCAACCTTTTTCCATTCACAGGAGCAAGAACGCTGTCGTCAATGTGAAAAGGAAAAGGATTTAAAAATAAGTAAAGGTATCTCCAGTTGATTTTCGCTGGAGGCGGAATCCCTTTAAAAGACACCTTTAATAAATAATATCTTGTGTATCTGAAAGATAAACGCAAGGTATTAGGGGGTGTCTTTTTTGACTATTACCCTTAGGAAAATCAGAGGGTGTTTTCTAATGCATAAGGATATGATAAGATAAGAAAAAACGAATGGAGCTAGAAATATGATCAATACAATTCTATTTGACTTAGACGGTACATTGCTTCCACTGGAAATGGAAGATTTTTTAAAGCATTATTTTGGTGCCCTAGAAAGTAAGTTTATCGATTACTTTCAAAGCGGAGACCTGACCAAGCTAGTATGGACCTCCACTAAATATATGATTCACAATTTAGATTCTAACAAAACCAATGAGGAGGCTTTTTTTGAGGATTTTTTTACTAGAATTGATCACAGACCTGAGGTCATCTATCCGATTTTTGATGAGTTCTACCATAAGCACTTTATTGAGGTAAAAAAGGCTGTAGGGCAAAGTGAAAAAATGATAGAAGCGGTAAGAATTTTAAAGGAAAAGGGATATAGCTTGGTTGTAGCAACTAATCCTATTTTTCCCTATGAAGCCGTTAGGCAGCGAATTGAATGGGCAGGCTTACAGGAAAAGGACTTTGAACTAATTACCTCCTTTGAAAAGATGCATTTTTGTAAGCCCCAGTTGGGGTATTATCAAGAAATTCTAGAGAAAATTAACCGTTTATCAGACCAATGTATGATGGTAGGAAATGATGTAGCAGAGGATATGGTGGCGAAGGAGCTGGGAATGGAAACCTATTTAATTGAAAATCATCAAATAGGTGAGAGTAATGGTAAAAATATAGATTATCAGGGGAATTATGATGATTTTTTTAGTTTTGTTTCTAATTTACCTAAGGTAGAAGCACTTTAAGGAATTGAATATAAAGCAGTATAAGGGCAGCCTAATAGCGTATATTAACTATAGATTATGGAAATAGCCCGAAGGGAGTGATATTATGGGTCAATGTGGTGGCTGTAGCGGCCAGCAAAAAAAGCGTTATAAGCCTTGTCCCCTCTGCCATAGTATGGGAGAATCTGTTCATCAGCTGGTGGTTCAGCCCGTTGTCAAGGAGGACATTAAACCCCTTATTGTCGAAGAGAGCTACTTTGTTTGCTCCAATCGGGAATGTGATGTTATTTTTTTTGATGAAAAAGAAACCCAAATGATTTTAATGGTGGACATAGATTTACAGGCAGATTTCGATGCTGTCACGAAAATAAAAAATAGCTGTCATCAATGCTCAAAGGGTTGCCATAGGAGGTAGGCTAATTTGCTAAATTATGTTATGCTGTAATTATCAAGGATTAGGGGGGTGTTTGACACACCCTAGTCTTAAAATCCGCATTTTGGAGGTTATGATGAATCAGAAAGAGGTAACAGCAGTTATTCTGGCTGGGGGTGCCAGTAGTCGAATGGGACAGAATAAGGCGCTTATGGAACTGGGGGGCAGACCTATGATCGATAGGATTATTGAACCCCTAAGGAAAAGCTTCCGGGAAATCATTATTGTCACCGATCAACCAGGGCAATATGGGCATTTATCTAATGTGAAGCTGGTAAGGGATAGTATCTCCGGAGGGAAAAAAAACGCTCTTTTGGGAATCTATTCGGGGCTTAAGGCTGCTAGCCATCCTTATATATTCATTATTGCTTGCGACATGCCCTTTGTCAATATTCCCTTAATAGAAAATATGATACGGGGACTTAGGGACGAAGATATTGTGATTCCCTATATTGAACCCCATTATGAGCCCTTGTATGCTCTTTATCACAAAAATTGTATCAAAGCTATTCAAGGGATGCTGGCAGAGGATAATTATAGAATTACTGAGCTCCTTAAGCTTCTAAGGGTAAGCAAAATATTGCCAGAGGAAATTAAACGATTTGATCATCACATGAAATGCTTTGTTAATGTCAATACCTATGAACAATATGTGGCTGTAAGCAGGGAATTTAGACATGATGAAAAATGATTGAAACCCATTATTCATTATAGCAGATTGGAGTTCATAGAAATGTAGAAAGATCAGTATAAGGAGGAAGTGAGATGTCTAAAAATGCAATGGAAATAGCAGGGGAGCAGGGTAAAATTAAAATTTCTAATGATGTAATCATGGTTATTACCCAAAAGGCTGTGGAAGAGGTTCAGGGAATTATATCCTTTACAGGGGGATTATCTAAGGGAATTACAGAGGTTTTCTCAAAGGACAGCAGTAAAGGGGTCAAAATAGACAATGAAGAAAAACAACTGGAAATTAATCTTTCTGTTGTGGTGGAATATGGAATTATAATACCCGATCTAATTAGAACATTACAGCAGCGAATCAAAGACTCGATTGAAAACATGACTGATATCAAAGTAGAAAGGGTTAATGTATTTGTACAGGATATTCAGTTGTAAACCATAAAACAGGTCAGCCAAGGCTGACCTGTTTTATGTAGTGACTTAATTATTAGCAGTGGTCTTCATCGGGTTTGCAGCATTCGGGCTCACAATGCATCATCTTATGCTTATAGGCTTCAGCCTTATGCATCGCCGCCATGTACATATGCATGTAGTACATTTTTTTCATATGATCCTTATCCTCAGGCATGCAGTGGTCAGGTAAGGGCATTATACCTGGTGGCATGGGCATAGGACAAGGCATAGGCATAGGCATTGGTGATGGCATAGGACTAGGCATTGGTGACGGTAAGGGCATGGGCCTTGGCATAGGCATTTGTGGGCATGGGGTTGGAACTGGCGGATAACAACCAGGCATTCCACCATGGCCAGGGTAACCCATATCGCCCATAGGTGCCATCATTGGGGACATTGGATAAGTACTAGCAGAAAAATCCTCCATAGGAGGGTACATGAAATGATGATTATTTGCTTCCACAAAAAAACCTCCTTAAACCTTATTTTGAACCATAGTTTCTTTTATATATAGGTTATGAAGTTATTCTGGAAAGGAAACTTGTCTCATATATATTTTTCTTCCACAAGAACAAAGTGGCTATCGCCATGTTTGTTTTCCAGGGAAAACCTATGGGTTCCCTAGGAGGCTTTGCTGTACCCTCCCTATCTTGGTAAGGGGTGATACCCCCATAACAATCCCCTATTTCATAGGAAAAAACCAACTTTCCTATGAAATAAAAAAAGTACTGTCTTATGGATGACAGTACCCGAAAATCGTACTAGAAATGATAATTGTTTATCGGTGAGTCTCTACATATTCTACAATATCACCAATGGTTTTAAAGTTCTCTGCTTCTTCATCAGGAATCTCTACGCCAAATTCATCTTCAATTGCCATAATAATTTCTACAGCATCCAAGGAATCAGCATCCAGGTCGTTCATTAATGAGGTGTTTTTCTCGATGGTATCCAAATCATCAATTCCCAATTGTTCAGCAATAAGCTCTCTAATTCTTTGAAACATTTATGTACGCCTCCTCAATTTCCTTTTCTATCGAAATCTCAAAAAGTTCATTTATAATATACCACATATTAAAATGATTGTATATCCCCAATCTTTCATTCTCCCAATTTCTTTATGGAAAAGAATTAGGTATCAAGAAATTTTTATCAATTGATAATATGAATCAGTGCTGATAGATAATAAAATTCAGTAAAATAAAAGAGTTTACAATTTTCAATAATGGGCATATAATGTATTAAATATCAATTGATAATTGGAGGATATTTTATGAAGGATCAAAAAAGTCATAGGTCAGAAAAACAACAGATGAATCAAGTACTACTGATCACAGTATTACTTAATTTGTTTTTGGTGATATTAAAGGTATTGGCAGGAACATTATCAAATAGTAAGGGGCTTATTGCCGATGGTTATCATTCGGCCTCTGATGTAATTACAACCCTAGGGGTAATTGTAGGAATGTATCTTGCCAAGAAGCCCAGGGATGAGGAGCATCCCTATGGTCACGAGAAAATTGAAACCGTAGCGGCTTTCTTATTGGCTATTATTCTGCTGTTTGTAGGCTTTAGAACAGGCATTCAATCCCTAAAAGCCGTTTTTAAAAATGAAGTGGTGGTTGTGGGAAAATTGGCTTATTTCTCTGCAATAATTTCTATTGCTTTAAAGGAATTGCAGTATCAAATTACCATGGGAGTAAGTAAAAAATTAAACAGCAATGCCCTTAAGGCTGATGCCTGGCATCATCGCTCCGATGCCCTTTCCTCCATAGCTGCTCTCATTGGCCTGGTGGGTGCATCCTTTGGCTTTATGAGAGTAGATGCTATAATGGGGGTAGCTGTTTCTGTCATTGTAGCAAAGGTTGGGTGGAATATTTTCAAAGAAAGCTTCCATGGACTCATTGATGTATCTATTAAGCAGGAGGAATTAGAGAAAATTAAGAAACAGATTTTGCAGCTGGCAGCGGTATATCATATCAATGACATTCGTACAAGAATTCATGGATCTGTTGTTTACGTAGATGTAAGGGTTTGCGTAGACCCCTATATGGAAATCCATGAAGGGCATCAGGTGGCCGATCAGATAGAAGCTATTGTGAAGGAAGAGATTCAGCATCTTGAGGATGTAATAGTTCATCTTGATCCGTGTTTTAGCAGCAATGAAAACCATGACTCTCAAGAAACGGAATGTAAAATACGGGCCAAAATTATTCATAAGAATCAATAAAGTGAAATTCCTGTTAAATCTATGTTAAAACATTTAACATAGATTTAACATTTCTCTAACATACAATTAACGAAAAAATGGGGAAAAAGTCTTAAGCTAATAAGAGTGCAAAAAAGCTTTGAGAAATCATTAATGAACTCAATAAGGGAGGCGCTTTAATGGAAATTGTTTTTGGGATAATAGGAGGCTTAGGACTATTTCTCTATGGAATGAATGTCATGAGCACAGGGCTCCAAAAGGCGGCAGGAGATAAGCTGAAATCGATTATTAGTATGCTTACAAGCAATCGATTAATGGGAGTTGCCGTCGGGGCTCTTGTTACTGCCGTTGTTCAGAGCAGCAGTGCAACAACTGTAATGATTGTGGGGTTTGTCAATGCTGGGATGATGAAGCTGACCCAGGCCGTTGGGGTCATCATGGGAGCCAATATCGGAACAACCATTACAGCCCAAATTATTACCTTTAAAATAGAAAAGTTTGCTCCTCTCATTGTGGGACTGGCAGTGGGGGTATGGTTATTTACTGAAAACCGCAAGGTTAAACAATATGCAGAGGCCTTAATAGGATTTGGGATATTGTTTATTGGAATGAGTTTTATGGGGGATGCCCTAAGACCCTTGAGAGCCTATCAGCCCTTCAGAGACCTACTGGTGAGCTTTGGAGAGCATCAATTTTTAGGAATCCTGGCTGGTTTTGCCATCACGGTGGCGGTTCAGAGCAGCTCTGCATCAACCGGTATACTCTTGGCCTTAGCTATGGAAGGATTAATTCCTATCGAATCAGGACTGCCAATTCTTTTTGGAATCAACATTGGTACCACAGTAACGGCTATTCTTTCAAGTATTGGAGCCAACAAGACAGCAAAACGAGCTGCAGCAGTGCACTTTATCTTTAACCTAGTGGGGACATTTATTTTTATCTTTGTTTTACAGGCACCAATTTATCGCATTATTAACTATTTAAACCCTGGCGACATACCTCGACAAATTGCCAATGCCCATACGATTTTTAACATCTCTAATACCCTAATTCAATTGCCCTTTGCCGGTCTACTGGTATATCTTTCTAAAAAAATCATTCCTGGTGAAGATGAGCAAGCTCAAGGCGTTAAATATATTGATGATCGTATACTTGAAACGCCCTCTATTGCTTTAGGAAGTGCCATTAAAGAAACACTTCATATGGGAAATGTGGCCAAGGATTCCCTATCCCACGCTACTGAAGGCTTCTTTGAACATAATCAAAAGAAGGTAGATGAATGCTTTCAATTAGAAAAAATTGTAAATGAGCTTGAACGTGAGCTAGCATCCTATTTGGTTAAGCTTTCCAATGCCAATTTATCCAACAGGAACCGTGAACTAGTGGATGGCCTGTTTAACACAATTAATGATATTGAACGGGTAGGGGATCATGCAGAGAATATTGCAGAACTGGCCCAATATAAAATTGATAATGGACTTCATTTCTCAGAGACTGCCATACAGGAATTAAAGGAAATGGAACAATATGTGATCAAGGCCTATACCAATGCCCTGGGAGCCATGAGGAATCTGGATGGCACCCTGGCCATGAAGGTAATCGAGATAGAAGGAAAGGTCGACTTAATGGAGAAATCCCTTCGGGCAAATCACATCCATCGATTAAATAATCAGCTGTGTAATCCCAGCTCTGGGGTGATTTTCCTTGATGTGATCAGTAACATGGAACGAATTACAGACCACAGTGCCAATATTGCCATGGCGGTCTTAGATGAAATTAAGGCCACCAACAGAAATAAATAGCCCAGGGTGATTTACTATAACATAGAAAAATTATAATGAGCGTGCTCTCAATAGAGCACGTTTTTTGTGTTAAAAGGAAAGGTATACCCTTTTAGAAAAACCCAAAAGCTGGCCATTTGCGTATACGGTAACTTTCCTGGCAAAAATGCAAACACGGCATAGCAATTCTTGGTTAAAAACTGGAATTTTTTTGATTTAAAAAGGGTTGATAAGTATATTTCAAGGAGTTGAGGATAAAATAAAAATAGTTTATTTGGAAGGAGCAGCCTATGGATAAGGATCAATCTACGAAATTAATTATCGTTGGCGGTGGAGAAGATAAAAAGGCGGGAAAAGAAATCTTAAAGGAGATTGTGGAACGATCTGGCGGTGAACAATCCAGAATTGCCGTTGTAACCACAGCCACCAATTATCCCTTGGAGGTTGGAGAAGAATATAAGGAACTATTTTATGATCTAGGAGCCGGCCGAGTAGAGACTATTAATTTGCTGAGTCGACAAGAGGCAAATCGAAGACAGGTGATTAAAAGTCTTGAAGGCTTAAGCTGCATTTTTTTTGTTGGCGGTGATCAATTAAGAATATCTAGCTTATTAGGGGGAACCGATTTCCATAAGGCAATTTATCGCTTTATGGAGGAGGGTGGAATCATTGCAGGAACCAGTGCAGGGGCCTCTATGATGAGTGAAATCATGGTTGTTGAAGGAATCGAAGAGGATGCACCCAAAAAGAGTACGATTCGGTTGGCTCCAGGGATGGGATTCTTACAGGGAGCTATAATTGATCAGCATTTTAATCAAAGGGGTCGTATCGGTAGGCTCTTGGGAGCTGTAGCCCAGAATCCTTACCCCTTAGGTATTGGAATAGACGAGGATACAGCCATAGTGGTAAATACCAGTAATGAAATCCAGGTGATTGGTTCTGGTGTTGTCACCATTGTGGATGGCAGTGAAATTGAATTTACCAATATTTCGGAGCAGTATCCCGATGAACCGTTGGTAATTACCAATGTGAAAGTTCATATTTTGCCAAGTCAGTATGGCTTTCATATTGGTAAACGAAAGATAATGTTGAAGGAAGAACAATCATAAAAGAAGCGAGTATTAAAGGTTGAGGAGGATCTTTAATGAAATTGATAGATATTCGCCATTATTTGGGACGGAATATTTACAGCCATTGTCCAGTGGTACGTATTGATGTGGATTTAGGCAAGTATGTTGATATACCGACCTGTGATATTGAAGGATTCAATGATAGCTTGCTTAAGCACTTACCTGGGTTAAAGAAGCATTGTTGCAGTGTAGGAAGAGAAGGGGGCTTTGTTGAAAGACTGGAAAGGGGCACCTATTTAGCCCATGTAATAGAGCATAGTGCATTGGAAATACAAAATATGTTAGGCTATGACCTAAGCTATGGCAAAGCAAGATATTTAGAAAAAGAGACCATATATTATATTATCTATTCCTATGAAGACCATATCGCTGGCCTTGAGGCAGGAAAGCTGGCCTTTGAATTAATTAAGGGGCTATTGAATCATAACAGCCTCAATTTAGAGGAACACCTGCAAGTAATTAAGGATAAAATACAACAAAAGGGCCTAGGGCCAAGTACAGCAGCCATTATAGAAGAGGCCAGAAAGCTGCGAATCCCTGTAATTCGCATCGGTGAAAACAGCCTATTTCAATTGGGCTACGGGAAAAGTGCAAGGCGGATCCAAGCTACCATTACCGATAGAACCAGTTGCTTAGCCGTTGACTGTGCCAGTGATAAGGAGCTGACAAAGGAGATTCTGAATAGATCAGGAATACCAGTACCGCTAGGAAAGGTTACAGAAGGCCCCCAGGAGGCAGTAGAGGCGGCCAGGGAGCTGGGGTATCCTGTAGTGGTAAAGCCCTATAATGGAAACCAGGGAAAAGGGGTCTCTATCGATTTACGCAGTTCAGAGGAGGTAGAAAAGGGATTTTATATTGCCAAGGCCTTTAGTGACAAAATTTTGGTGGAGGAATACGTAAAGGGCAAGCATTATCGTATTGCTGTTGTAGGTGAAAAGGTAGTGGCGGTTGCCCAAAGATTGGCTGCCCATGTGGTGGGAAATGGAAAAAACACCATTAGAGAGTTGATTGAAAGGGAAAATCAAAACCCCTTACGGGGCTATGGCCATGAAAAGCCCTTAACAAAGATAAAAATTGATGAAGTGATGTCCCTATTGCTTGAAAAGACCAATAAATCCCTTGAAGATATCCCCCAGGTAGATGAGGTGGTTCTTCTAAGGGAAAACGCCAATTTAAGTACTGGAGGGACTGCAATCGACGTGACTGATGACATCGATCCAGAAAATGTAAAATTAGCTGTGGCCGCTGCTAAGCTGATTGGGCTAGATGTGGCAGGAATAGATATTACCACCCCCGATATCAGTCTTCCCTTACAGGAGAATGGAGGGGCTGTTATAGAAGTTAACGCTTGTCCTGGAATCCGAATGCATCATTTTCCATCCCAGGGAAAGGCCAGAAATGTGGCAAGGGAAATCGTAGAGATGCTATTTCCTGAGGGTAAGCATCATAGTATTCCCATTATCTCTGTAACGGGAACAAACGGGAAAACAACCACTACCCGCATGCTGGGCAAAATGATCAAAAATAGCGGTATAATGGTGGGAATGACAACCACCGGTGGCATCTATATTGGGGATGAACTAATCCTTAAAGGGGATACCACTGGGCCTAAGAGTGCCCAAACGGTTCTAATGGATCAAAGGGTAGAGGCAGCTGTTTTAGAGACAGCCAGAGGTGGCATAGTCAATCGTGGTCTGGGCTACGATATGGCAGATGTGGGTATTATCACCAATGTAGCCGATGATCACTTAGGAATTGACGGCATTAATACCCTTGAAGAAATGGCCCATGTAAAGGGACTGGTGGTGGAGGCAGTAAAAAAAGAAGGGTGGGCAATATTAAATGCCGATGACCCCTATACGCCGGAAATTACTAAGGGAGTAAGATGCAACCTGATTTATTATGGAATGGATTATTTTAATCCTTTAATGGTAGCGCATATAAAAAATGGTGGCACTGCCGTATATGTAAAGAAGGATTTCCTGTATCTATATGATGGAAAAATAGAGCATGGCTTACTAGCAGTAAAGGAAATAGCTGCTTCCTATGGGGGCCTATTAAAGCATAATATTCAAAACAGCATGGCCGCTGTGGCAGGAGCCTATGGAATAGGACTTTCCACCAAGGTTATCGTTCAAACCCTGAAGGAATTCAATACGGATGTGATCAATAATCCTGGAAGATTTAACCTATTTGACTTTAGTTCCTTTAAGGTAATTATTGACTACGGCCATAATATCGATGGCTACAGCAACGTTTTAGATGCTTTGAAGGGCATGAAGAGCGGACGGTTGGTAGGAATCATAGGCGTACCCGGAGACCGAACCGATATTAATATATTAAAGCTTGGAGAACTATCAGGCAAATATTTTGATCAGGTCTATATTAAAGAGGATAAGGATTCACGGGGCCGATCTGTGGAAGAGGTAGCAAGGCTCTTGAAAAAAGGATGTACAATGGCTGGAATGGCAGAAGAGAAAATTATCATTGAGCTATGTGAAGTACAGGCCCTGGAGATGGCCATGAATAATGCTTGTGAGGGAGATATTATTATTGTGTTCTATGAAGAGCTTGAGCCATTGGTTAAGCTGGTAGAAGCCTATAGAACCACAGCAGATATTGTGGCAAAAAAGGAAACGGAAGTCTCTGCTGCAAAGCTGGCAGTGGAGGGATAATCAAGAGACCTATTTTCTTCAAATAATCTAGGGGCCCTTTTCCTATTGGAAGGGGCCCTAGGCAAGTATATGATAAATATAGTATTGTATTATCTAAGCTTAGCTATGGGAAATGGTAATTATGTTTTAAATAATGATTTTGGTGTATATATTAATAATATACTTTTTTCCTGTCACAGCAACATACTAGCAAAACGCGGCGTAGCTGGTTCAAGGACTATTCATTGGAAATTATAGTAAGGGATAATAAGGGGGTAAAGAAATGAAGGAGATGAAGCATACAGGCGTTTTTATAGATATTGATGGCACACTATATCGTAATTCCTTAATGATTGAGCACTTTAAAAGGTTATTAAAATATGAAATCATTGACCCTGCCCTTTGGCACAATATTGCTAAAAAAACCTATCACGATTGGGATAAGCGTCAGGGGAATTTTGAGGATTACCTGGTTGAGGTGGCCGCTATATACCTTGATACAATGAAGGGACTAAACAGAAAAGAGATGGAATTCATTGCAAATCAAGTGATAGAAGTGAAAGGCGACCGGGTGTACCGTTATACCAGGGATCGGATTGAGTGGCACAAGGAGCAGCAGCATAGGGTATTTTTTATTTCGGGCAGTCCAGACTATTTGGTGAAAAAAATGGCTGAAAAATATGGTGTAACTGATTATCGAGGAACCACCTATTACGTAGATGAACATGAAAATTTTACAGGAGAAATTTCGCAGATGTGGGATTCAGCCAACAAAAAGGTAGCGATAGATGAATTGGTAGAAAAGTATAAAATAGACCTCAGTGTCAGCTATGCCTATGGTGATACCAATGGGGATTATTCAATGCTCAAGCGGGTAGGAAATCCCGTTGCCATTAATCCTGCCAGTGAGTTGCTGGAAAACATTAAAAATGATCCAGAGCTGGTGAAGCGGGCAACGATCATTATCGAAAGGAAGGACGTCATCTATAAGCTGCCTGCCGATGTAGAAATACTATAATGCTCTCATGCTTAAATAAGAAGTCAGCTCCTTTCCGCTATAGGTAGGAAGCTGACTTTTGTATAGATTATAATACTATTTCACTAATTTATAGTTATTATCAATGATTTCAAGTTTGTCTTTTACACCAGAGGTGGCAAAAACCTGCTTATCCTTGGTAATAATGACTCCTTCAATATCTTCCAGCTCCTCCAGGAACAGCAAGCCTTTTTCAAGACCCATAACAAATACAGCGGTTGACAGGACATCACCATCAATGGCTTTTTCTGACACAACCGTTACACTGGACAGGCGATTATCCGTTGGATAACCGGTTTCCGGGTCTAAAATATGATGATAGTGTACATTGTCTTCTATAAAATATCGTTCATAATCTCCTGAGCTTACTATGGACTGGTTGCTCAAGGGAAGCTTGGCCATAACACCGTTGCTGCCAATCTCAGGATTTTGAATCCCAATCATCCAGGGACTGCCATCCTCCTTTGTACCGAGGGCATAGATATCTCCACCCATATTGACAAAGCCGCTTTCGATTCCGCTCTCCCTTAGGGTCTTTGCAGCTTCATCCACGGCGTAGCCCTTGGCAATCCCCCCTAAATCCAACATCATATTGGCATCCTTTAGGTAAATATGATGATCTTTAATTTCTAACTGATCAATGTCCATATGCTTTAAGGCCTCCTGAATTTCTTCGGAAGTAGGGATTTTTTGCCATTCCTTACCGATTCCCCATAGATCAATTAACGAGCCAATTCCTATATTAAAGGCTCCGTTAGTGACATCTTCATAGCTTAGTGCTTCCTTAATAACAAAAAGGGTATCGTCATCAACCTCCACAGCCTCTTTACCCGCTTTCTCGTTAATCTGATGAATGAAGCTTTCCTCTATGGAGGTACTCATTTTGTTTTCGATATCTTTAATTCTTTGAAAGGCCTTTTCCATTGCAGCTTCGCCCTTTTTGGTAGAGGTAGCAAAGACCCTCATGGAACCAAAGGTCCCCAGCACCACTTCTTCCATATCTGCCTGCTTTTCAGCCTTAGGGCTGCAACTAGCCAGTAAGGTCCCCAGCATTGCGGCAATGACCAGAAAAATCAATACTTTTATCTTGCAATTTATCATGGATAACACTCCTCTTTTCAATTCCAGACTATTATACCAACTTGAATAATAATTGTAAAGAAGCTGTAAAGTCATCGTGATTAGTAAGGATTTAACTGAATTCAATTAATATTGAATAAATAATAAATTATCTTAAAAAAAAAGAAGGAATTTTTGTTTTTTTGTTAAATAATTATTAAACGAGAAATTGTTTATTTTGTAATAATTTCTCAGGCCTAATAACACATATTAAAAAGGAGGAACAATTCAATGAAAAAAATGCTTGTTGTACTATTGGCTGTAGCACTGGCCTTACCATTGGGCATCGCTGGCTTCGTAAATGCTGCTGATGCTCCTGCTGTTTTAGAAGGCCCTGGTGTAAAGCCTGCCATCCTATTCCTTGATGGTGAAAAACAAACGCTGGAAGCAAGAACACAATTTAAGGGAGGCGTAACATATCTTCCAGTAAGAGAAATCAGTGAAATATTGGGACTACATATTCATTATACTGAAGCAACCCGAAGTGTATATATTTTAGGTAATGAAAACGTTTCTAATCTTCCAGAGGCTGAAAAGGCTGAAACTTTAAATGTATTTGTAAATAATGCTAAGTTAGAGGCCAATGTCATTATTGACGAAAATAATAAGGCCCTTATTCCAGCGGCAGACTTTGCTAATGCCCTAGGAAAGTACTACTATGAAGATGTTCTAAGTAATAGTGTATATTTCTTCAGTGAAGGTACTGAATTAAAGGATGGTAGATACACTGCTGTAGGATTAGATAGCAGAGGCTGGGTTCCACAGGTGGATATTACCGTAGAAGGTGGAAAAATTACAGCGGTTATCTATAATGAGTACAATGTTGAAGATGGCAGAGGGAAGAAGACTGACGAAGCCTATAATACAAATTGGAAAGCTAGATATCCAGAGGCAGATTTAGCAAGTGCCATTGATTCACTAGAAGGTCAATTACTTGCAAAGCAAAGCCCAATGGCTGTCGATGCCGTTAGTGGAGCTACAGGTGCCAGCGGAAGCTTTAAAAACCTGGTTCAAAAAGCTGTTGGTAAAGCCATGGCCGCAAAAGCAATTGAAGATCAAATCGTTGCACTTGGTGGCGAAGTAGTAGAGGGAACCTATAGAGACGGTAAATATGTGGTTGTTGGCTTAACTGCTTCAAACGGCTGGACCCCACAGGTTGATTTAGTGGTAGAAGGTGGGAAAATTGTATCTGCTGTATACAATTCCTATAATGAAGCCGGTGAAGGTAAAAGAGAAGACGGCGCCGGCTACTTAACTAACTGGAAAAACAGATATCCAGATGTTGATCCTGTTGCGGTTATCGCTGAAAGAGAAGCCCAATTAATTAAAACCCAGGATCCTAACCTGGTAGACGTTGCAACAGGAGCTACTAGCTGGGGAAATGACTTGAAACTATTAACAATTGGTGCTTTAAACCAAGCAAAGAGAGCTGATATTGAAATAGCAGATGCATCTACAATCTATGTATTTCATGGTGAACCCACTGCTGCAAGTGCATATTATGTACAATTCTTAGCCCTTGCTGAAGGTGGAAAAATCATCGATGCTGATTATGTTGAATATCAAACTGGATCACCATTAGCAAAGCCCCATAATCCTTCATATTTAGAAAGATGGGCAGGAAGAACCCCAGATGTTCTTCAGGGCAGAAATCAATTAGATATTCTTCAACAAATGATTGATAAATTCCTAGAAAACAAAACCATTGAAGAAGTAGATACAAAAACTGGTGCCACCAACTGGGGTAAAGGAGTTCTTCAGTTAGCTCCAAAGGCAGCGGATGTAATTGAGAAGTAAAAAAATAGTACAGTAATGCTTATACCCTATGGGTAGACAATGAAGGTCTATTCCATAGGGTATTTTTATTTGCTAAAGGAATGATTGTATAGCATTCACTATCAATTTGGCTAGGGGTAAGGAGGTACCTTTTCATTTTTTAAACCGTATGATAAAGGAAGGAGGTGTATGGCATGGTATTAGCCAGTCGATATTTAAGATTGTTAGATCCTTACATGGAAGGTCCCGATGTAACCCATGTTCAAGAACGATTGACGGAGCTTGGTTTTTATAATCAAGAAATAGACGGTATTTATGATGAGGATGTATTTGAGGCTGTAAGAACATACCAGACAGAATATGGGCTTAATCCCGATGGAATCGTAGGCCCCGAAACCTGGAATTCCATCGGATTAAGTCCCAATCAGTATTATCCGCCCCCAGTGGAGGGATATTCCATTGAAATCGATTTAAATCAAAAAATCTTAACCCTAAAAAAATTTACTGAGATTATTAAAACCTATCCAGTGGCAGTAGGAAAGCCTGCTACCCCAACCCCTGTAGGGGATTGGCAGATTATACAAAAGACCCTGAACCCCGGTGGACCCTTTGGTACCCGTTGGATGAGACTGAATATCCCCTGGGGAGGCTTTCATCAGGAACCCTTAAAATTAGGTAACAAGTCTATAACGCTTCAATAAAAGGAAGTACCAATAGACAAGTAGCAGGGGAACCAGATAGGAAAAGTAGGTGAAGATGATATTCCATCCATTATGATAATGTACCTTATTCAGTAGAACTGCAGCGTATTCCAGAAGTGTCAGAATAAGGGTCGCAATAAAAATTCTTCGATAGGGTCCTCGGTGCTGCTTATCAATAAATATGATCATAATTGAGGCATATACAGGGTAAATCCCTAAATCAAAGGGCAGGGTAGAGAAGTAGTCATACTCAGTAGGGAATATTTCCCAAAAATGAAAATGGAATCCGAATGAGTTTATAGCGTAGGCCAGGGTCGAGGCAATGGGACAAATGACAATAAAGATCTTTTTGTACTTATAAAAAAAACCAACAGCAAGAATCCAGGGGATAATAAAACCAACGATCGTATTCAACAGCATAATAAGTACCTCCTTAAAGTCATAATAGACATTATTTTATGTCTAAATGATTGTATTTATACAAATACAGTCTAAACCTGCAAAGGTAAGAAAGATCAGGAAAGTGAGCTTGGATTGGATTAGAGAAGATATATGAAATCTATCAGCCCTGAAATAAAAGACAAAAACAGCAAAGGATAGTATAATAATGTATGGGCCCTCGGGACGAATCCGGGGGCTTTGTTCTGTTTTAGGGATAGAGTCGGTTTGTTTTTGGAAAGGAGGAAATCATGACAGGAAAAACCCATATTGCTTTGGGGACGGCAGCAGCAGTAATTTTAGCACCTATGTCAGGAATAGGTGCGACTATCCCACTAATAACAGGGGCGGCATTAGGTTCATTAATTCCCGATATAGAGCATCCAAGGGCGATGATTAATCAAAGGATACTTCCAATTAAAAATAAATTCTTTCTCATGACATTTTTTATTAGTCTGGGAGTTTTTATTCTGGCAGGAGGACTAGGTCAACCAAATCAGCTTATGAAGGTTTTTAGTATCTTTATTATCCTTGCAGGAATTTCAAGCCACAGAACCTTTACTCACAGTATCCTGGGATTAGGCATTATCCTTTATCTCTCGTACTTGATGCATCATTATTCAGGCATGGAGCATGTTGCCATTGGGATGGGAATTGGAGCCCTAATCCACATTTTAGCTGATCTGTTTACAAGTAAGGGAACAGCACTTTTTTATCCCTTTAGTACAAAAAGAATCAAAATGCCCATTACGGTAACAACCAACGGAATGATAGACCATGGGCTTTTTACTGTATCGATCATGATATTGTTGAAGCATTACTTAATGCTATGATATATTTTGTAGATTATTGATGTCTAAGGGATCAATAAAAGGTTTATTTCTTTTTAGAAATAAACCTTTTACATTTAATCGATACCTTCAATACCAACTAGCTGTCTGATCAAATAGTTAATATTTCTGGACCATTTTCTGTAATGACGATGGAATGCTCGTATTGAACACAGAGGGAGCCGTCGACGGTACGGGCAGTCCAACCATCGTCATCCAACATGGTATGCCATTTTCCTAGGGTAATAATTGGCTCAATAGCAATGGTCATTCCCGGTTTACATCGTACGCCTTCCTTAGGATTATTACCATAATGAAGAATTTGCGGTTCCTCCCACAGCTCCTGACCAAGACCATGACCACAAAAATCCCGAACCACACCATAACCCCTAGCTTCTACATATTGCTGAATGGTATAGCCAATTAAACCAATGTTGTTTCCCTTCTGAGCCTGTTCTATCCCTATAAAAAGAGCTTGATGACCGATGGACATTAAATCCTTAGCCTCTTGAGAAATCTCCCCTACCCCATAGGTCCATGCAGAATCTCCGTGATAGCCTTGAAAGAAGGCGCCAATGTCAATGGTAACAATGTCGCCCCCTAGCAGGGGTTTATCCAGAGGGAAGCCGTGACAAACCACATCGTTGGTGGCGACACAAATAGATGAGGGAAACCCATGATGCCCTTTAAAGCTGGGAGTAGCCCCGCTTTTTAAAATATGTTCCTCAACAATTTCATTAAGATGCTTTGTCGTAACCCCTGGTTTGATTGCTTCGGCCAGCAATCCATGACATTCAGCAACGACTTTGCCAGCTTTACGCATAATTTCAATCTCTCGTTTTGATTTTAAGACTATCATTTTCATCACCTGATTTTTTATTTTATTATATCATTATTATAACAAAAATTTTATTATCTTAATTCCATAAAGAATCCATATATCTTTTAGATTAAATAGCATACTCATCAAAACAAATATAACCTAGTAAAAATTATCAAAAACATGGAAGGAGTTTTTGTTAATTTGTATAATTATGTTATAGAAGTAACATTATAACTGATGCTAATATACCTATTCTTTCTCTTTGGTATTATATAATAATTATTTTTCTTAATAGGTGACAAACGATCATAGGGGGGACGAGTATGGGGACAGTCAAAGTTCGTATAACAGCTTGATAATGTTAAATCAAGATTGTGAGCTGTGAAGTGAGTGACAGAGGAAAGACTTTATTTTAGCTGTATGTTTTGTGAAAGCCAATTATTAAAACTATCGGGAGGAATAGCAATGAAAAGATTAATAGCGGTAATACAAATTCTTGCGATGTTAATATTTATTGGTTGTACTAGTCAAAGCATGGTGAATGCAACAAACAGTGAGCCTAGTATTGTACGGTATCCACCGGCAGACGACTATACCCGCGGAAAGATAGAAGAACTACCTAGCTATGATGAAAACTTAAACCGTGGCTGGCAAGTGGATGTAAGAAGTACAGATTTGTCTTCACTTGACTTATCTGATCGATTATATGATTTACTCCATGCTGACTTTGACAGTAGTACAATATGGCCCCATAAGCTGCCCCTTGATTTCGATCCTGATAAAATAGCGGAAATGGGCAAAGATCCCGGATTAAATGTCAAAGCCCTACATAAAGAAGGCATCACTGGAAAAGGAGTGAGTATAGCAATAATTGATCAGACCCTGTTGGTAGACCATGCTGAATATGCAGATAGGGTAAGGTTTTATGAAGAGATAAATATAAGTGAGGATGAACCGGCACAGATGCATGGCCCTGCTGTGGCTTCCATTGCCCTGGGTAAAACAGTAGGGGTTGCACCTGAAGCAGAGTTGTACTATATAGCAGAGACCCATGGTACATTTAATAATGGAGCCTTTGAATCGGATTTCACCTATTTGGCTCAATCTATCGATAGAATACTGGAAATTAATAGGGATTTACCTCAAGATAAAAAAATAAGAGTGATTTCCATTTCCGCAGGCTGGTTACCCGAAGATAAAGGATACAACGAAGTGGTGGAAGCAGTAGAAAGAGCAAAGGAAGAAGGTATTTTTGTAGTCTCTTCAGTACTGGAAAGAACCTATGGCTTTAGATTTTTAGGTTTGGGCAGAAATGTTCTTAAGAATCCTAATGATTTTGAAAGCTATGGACCCGGTTCCTGGTGGGAAGACCACTACTTCTTAAATGAATCTAATTATAAAAATATGCTCTTTGTTCCCATGGATTCAAGGGCCACAGCAGGTCCAACCGGAATTAATGACTATGCCTTTTACTATCAGGGAGGCTTGAGCTGGTCAATACCATATGTTGCTGGGCTATATGCGTTATCCTGCCAAGTAAATCCAGATATTACGCCAGATATCTTCTGGAAAGAGGCTTTAGAAACAGGTGTTACGATAGATATTGAAAAAGAAGGCGAAGTGTATCATTTTGGTAAAATAGCTGATCCGGTAAAATTAATTAATAAAATTAAAATTAAGTAAGAGGAGTTGTCAGTTTAAGATCAGGATATTATTGAGAAACTAAAAATGTAGGAGCGGTAATAGAAACTTTTTCTTACCGCTCCTTTAATATTTGAGATTAATTGTTGATACAAGCTGCTTTTACTCATACTTTAGATTTACCGATATTATCAATACATTCCTTATCATCAATTAATCATTATTTAAAAGGGATTTAAGAATCTCATGCTGATTTTCTATGGGGCCAATAAAATCAGCTGAAATGAATTTAGCCCTATAGACAATATCTCCTTGTTTCCAAAGATAACATTGTTCTACAATTGCTTGCATTAATAAAGAATCTATGGAAAAATCATATTCCTCCTGGTAGGTGAGAACTTCAACATTATCTATTTTCAACGAGTTGATCTTAATTTCTTTTAATTGATTTGTATTCAAATCCTTTGTTTTAAAAGAGCCATTTTGTTTTATGTAATCATAGAAAAATGAATCTGAGGTTTGTTCTAATTCTATTCTATGAGTTAGACCAGTATACTTCTTTGTGGAGAAGGTGGTTTCCATAATTGCAGAAGGTTCTAGCTTTTCTTTTTCCCTATAGTAAACCTGACCAACTCGAGAATGAGTAGGATAAAATCCTCCCGGTAACGATAGGGGGAACTTAGGCTTAAACCCTAACATCTTTGTTGCGGTGTTTAAATCCTTATTGTCATAAATATTTAATAGGTTTTCAAAGGGCTTGGAAATATAGTTTGTATTTTTTAACTCCTTGGGGTATTCAATTGATGTTACAATCTTCCGTACTTCATTCCATGATAGTTCCTCTTTAGATGAAGAAGAATCTGGGAAAATTTCTTTTGAATATATTTTAAGACTATACCAGGTATTTTTATCCTTCCAAATAAAAAACTTGTCGGTGCTGGATGAAGCTTGCATCCCTTTTCCAGTAGTATCGGTATTGTCATCCTTGTACTTATGCTCTCTATTAATTGTTAACACTGTACCATTGATGTGATCAACAGACATGGGCGTTTCAATAAAATCTATGGTAAAATTTTCATCGACAACTATGGCGCTATGCATTATTTTAGATAAGAGATTATTTTCAGCCGCTTTATAACAAAAAGGGTCCATTCCATTTTTTTCAAAGTTTATCGATACAGTATTGTTCTTATCAATATCGATATTGATAAATTCGTACCCAGCGGGAAGATAATCTGGTACTTTCAATTCAAAATCGATAAAGTCCATTGCCCTATCCAGGTTGTAGAAACCTTTGTGAGGACTATCTAATGTAAACTCCATATTTTCCCTTGCGAGAGAACTATTTAACATTTTAGTGCCCTTGGCATCCGTTAGTACTGTAGATCCGAGGACCAGTAAAAGTACACAGGTTAGAATAGACATTTTGTAAGAACCTTGCTTAAACTTCTTTATCATGTTGATTCTCCTTTCAATGTGATTATGATTTTTAAAAAAATAGGAACAAAATATTTTTTCACCATGCTGTTTTGAAACAATTTGAGAAAGGGATATAATCGTCATGCCATAGGGAACAGATTGATTTTCTCCCAGTATTTCAAGTACATAATTATCACATGCCAATTCTCTATCAGATTTCATTTCATTCATTGCATACCATACTAGCGGGTTAAACCAATGAATGATTACAACCAGCATTCCTAATACATTTAAAAGTAGATCCTTTCTTTTATAATGGGCTAATTCGTGTAAGCATATATGGTATAGTTGTCTGTTGTTAACTTCCTTTAGAATGTGCTTCGGCAAATAAATTGCTGGCTGCATCTGTCCAAAAATAAAGGGGGCTTCAAACTCACTCCCTGAAAAGATACGAATAGGCTTGCTTACATTTAGCTTATGGCGGCACAAATTTAAAATATTCATCACTTTCTGATCCTTGACATTGCTAAAAAAACTGGCTTTCTTTTTAAATCTAAGGGTAGATAAAGCAATTGCACTAAATACAATTAATGCGCCTACAAACCATATGTATGATACTGAATTAATAAAATCTGACAATAGATTTGTTGTTTTCCCTAAGAAAAACCCTTGTTTATGGAAATCTGGAATATTATTCTGAATTTCTATATCTAACTTTCTACCTTCATTATTGTCTGCTTCACCATATAGGTCAATTTCATTGTCATTAGTAATGACTTGATCTTTAACCAGACCCTTAAAATCAGATGAATGATAGACGATTGGGGCTACATTACTCTTTGGAAAAAAATTAAATACACTTAAATTACTCTCTGGAGTAAAGGGTAAAAGAAGTCTTATTAATACTAAAAACCATAGGGTATGACAAGCTCGAGCCTTAAGTCGGTTCTTAAAAAGTTTTTTTGCTAAAAGAACCATTAGTATAATAACGGTAGATGTAAATGAAGAATATAAAACCCATAAAAAAGCTTTATATAAAATGTCCATATAGACTACTTCCCATCTGGCACTGTAAGCCTATTATTTGTCATGCTTCTTTTCTTCTAAGATCTTTTGCAGCTTTTCAATTTCTTGATCAGACAGGGTTTCTTCCTCAAGAAACTTGGAAAAAAGCATACCAATGGCACCATCATAGACCTTTTTAAGAAAAAACTTATTTTCTTGCTTTACATATTCATCATATGTTACCAAGGGATAATAAAGATACTTTCTTCCTGACTTCTCAAATTTTATAGCCTTTTTATTGAGCAGTCTGTTAATAAAGGTTTTAATTGTCGGCTGGGACCAGTTTATTTTATCTGATAATAAAACTTCTATTTCATTGGCAGATAAAGGGCTGCTTTTCCATAATAGCTTCATAATTTCTAATTCCGATTCAGATATACTGGGAATACTTTTCATAAATATGCCTCCTTAATCATTTACACATGTAAACTTTAAAATTATATATAGTTTACACCTGTAAACAGTGCTTGTCAATAGAATTTAAATTTATTTTTTTATAATACTATTCTTTTTCTCTCCATTTATCGCTTTAATAGGACAATCAAAGCCCCACATATATATAGGGTAAAAGGGGGCAAAGAAAATGAAAAAAGAAGAGCAATATTCTGTGGAAAGGGTCTTTCAACCAGAGGGAAAAACGCTTGAAGCCCTATTTATTGAAATACTGCAGGAACAGATCAACGGTAGTCAAATACTCGACTAGCAAATTATATGTTAACGAAAATTACCTTCCAGAAAGGAGGCCCTATGTACTCTAAAGTTAATTATAATAATCTGCCTACTGGCTTCAGCACAGCCATATACTGTCGGCTTTCAAGGGAAGATGAAGGGGTTCTACAGTCAGAATCTATTACTAATCAACGAGAGTTTTTAGTTCGATATGTGAGGGAGCAGGGATGGCAGCTTTACGATACCTATGTCGATGATGGCTTTTCTGGAACAACCTTCGATAGACCAGATTTCAAGCGACTTTTGCAAGATATTGAAGCTGGAAGGGTTAATTTGGTTATTACGAAGGACTTGAGCCGATTGGGTAGGGATTATATAAATACAGGCCATTATCTGGAAAAATACTTTCCCGAAAAACGAGTTCGGTATATTGCGGTTAATGATGGTATTGATACCTTTGTTGATAAAGCAGGCAATGATATCACACCGTTTCGAGCAGTAATCAATGACCTGTACGCCAGGGATATATCAGTTAAGGTACGGGCTGCCCTGGATACCAAGCGAATGGAAGGCAAGTTTATTGGCGCCTTTCCCCCTTATGGTTACAGGAAAGATCCCCTAGATAAAAACAAACTGATTATTGATGAAGAAACGGCCCCAATCGTAAAGCGAATCTTTCATATGTATATCAATGGCTGGGGTTATTCTAAAATAGCCCACAGATTAAATGAGGAAGAAATAACTACTCCCACGGAGTACAAGAACAGACTGCGGGGGGGGCGGGGTAAAATGAAAACCAGCCTATGGAATCATTGCACAGTGAAGGTGATATTACAAAATCCAACCTATATAGGGAATCTACGGCAGCGAATTAATAAAAAGATTAATTATAAGACGAATAAGTTTACCCGAATCCCCAGAGAGGGCTGGATCATTGTAGAGAACACTCATGAACCCATTGTAAACCCAAAGATTTTTCACGAGGCAAATGAAAAAATCAATAGAAACAAGGGAAAATTCAAGTTTGGCAAGACCCGCCATTTGTTTTCAGGCTTAGCTTATTGTGCCGATTGTGGCGGCTATATGACCTTTCAATATAAGGGCCCAGACCATCAGTTTCTAATTTGTTCCACCTATAAGCAGCATACCTCCCGCTATTGCAGCAGACATGCCATACCTGAAGAGGTGTTACGCAGTCTGGTGATGAGGGACATCAGACAAATGGCAGCAGCGAGCTTAGACCGCTCCAGTCTGATTCAACAGATCAGTATTCCAGGGGAAATAAAGAATAGGCCACGGAACAGACTTCAACTAGAAATGATTCAGATAAACAGCCGGAGGGCTGAAATCGATCGAGTAATGAAAACGCTATACACCGATCGAGTCAATGGACTGATATCACCTCAGCAGTTTTTGGAGTTAAGCAGCGGATTTCTAGAGGAAAAAAATACGCTGAAGTTAAGAGCGGAAGTGATGTGTAAAAAATTAGCAGAGCTGAGCCAGCCAAGGCCAGAAAAAGACAATATTAAAAGTATGGCAGACAACCTGCTTAAAATGCAGAACCTGGACCTAAGAACCTTAGAAAAGCTGGTGGAAAAAATCGAGGTCTTTGAAAAGAATAGAATTAGAATACACTATCGTTTTAAACAGCCCTATTCCGACCATGAGGTGCTTGATGTAACCCCCCCTGGGGAGGCTACGGAATCCATGGAACCAATAACCCAGAATCAATTGGAAAAGCCGTAAGCAACGGATGTATAAGAATGTACAATGAAGATGTAAATGAGCTATATGATATCGTTCCTCTGGGAACTCGGGTAAAGATCACCGGTGAGGTTTTCACAGGCAGAATACTACAGGAGGGCGTTGAACCGGGTCCGGATGTTTTTTCTGTAAAGACCACCCTAACTACCCTGGGCTATTATGAGGGTGAGATTAATGGTGTTTTTGATCCAGCCCTGACAGAGGCAGTACGTGCTTTTCAAAGGGATTTTAATCTGGTAGCCGATGGGATTGTGGGGGTAAATACCTATGATCAGCTGCAGTTAGCCCTAGATCAATATAACGATAATCGAGAGCCTTAAAAGAAAAGTCCCGGTTTCTTAGATGATCATATCACCTGGAAACAGGGACTTTTACCTATTTTTTTTCATAGGAAAGTTCGTTTTTTCCTATGATATGGAAGGATGTTAAGGGAGTCACCCTTATTATAATTAGGGGGGTACAACAAAGCGTCCTAGGGAACAAATGGGTTTCCTGGCAAACAGATAGCCACTTTGTTCAGTGCTTTTTTATATAGGTAATTATTAAAAGTAAAAGTGGGATAACAAGTTGAAATGGAATAGCGTAATAGGGTGCAACATTTGATGCCCAATCAAGCATTTCAGGAGTACTTTTATAAAGCCAAATGGTAAGCCCCACCAAAATGGTTGAGACAGGTATCACAAAGGGACGATGATTTTCTGCATGGCTTAGTTGAGAAATACCAATGGTAGCCCCAAGAAAACACACAGAAATTTTTGTTGCACCACTAATGAAAAAAATGACGCCAATCAGGGGTTCTATATTAAAATATGGAATGTGCTGGATGGTTAAATGGGGAGGGAAGATGGTCTTTTCAATCCCGGTAGCACCGATCACAGCTATATCTCTAACAATCCCCAATAATAGCAGAAGTCCCGATAATAATAATGAAATTAAGTAGGATTTTTTCAGCTTTTTTTGTTGGGTTACAAAGGGAAAAATCATCAAAAAAACAATTGTTTCCCCATAGGGAAAGGTAATTACTGAAAAGGCAGCCCTTGGAACATGCCTAATCCCCTCGTCTAAAATAGGTTTAAAGTTTGTCAAGTCAAAGTAGGGAAGTACCATAAATAAAATGGCAATCTGAAAAATAAAGATAAGGGGAACTACAAGTGATGCGGTCCTGCTAGTAACCTCCAGACCGCTTCTGACCGAATATCCCGTTACTAATACGTAGCAAAGGGTGATAAACCACAAGGGAGTCTCTGGCAATGAAATTGTAACTACATATTCAGCAAAATTTCTCAGAATCAAAGCTGCCAAATGTATGAAATACCAGATGTATAGAATAGACACCAGGGTACCTAACCACTTCCCCAGGAGAAAGCAATTTATTTCTATCAGAGTTTTATTTGGGTGCTGAGAATATAGCAGATAATAGCAACTGAATAGTAAAATCCCTGCAGCTAAGGCAATAATATAGGAAATCCAGGCATGGTTCAAGGCATAGCTGCCAGGGATAATTATCATACTACTTGCCAGGATGAATCCCATCATTAAAATAGAAAATTGATAAGCTGATATTTTCGTTTCCCTTAGCATAACATATCACCTCTTTATAAATATCTTAACCATTTTCTCTAGAAAAATGGAGGGGGATTCAATGGGTAAGTCCTCCATTATAATATAGTTAATCCCTAAACCAATTAGTAAAAGAAAGCCGTATACAAAGCCAGTAATTTTGCTAGGGTTTTTCTTCAAGGTGGGATAGTCTAATAGAAAAAGCACTATTCCGATTAACAGTAAATAAATAATTGACATGGAAGCCCTCCTACTCATTTTTACTGGGTTTTTGGAGCTGGCCACTTCCCTCAATTTTTGAGGTAACATGAATTTCTACAGGTAGATCAGAAAAGTGATCATCCCAGTGATTTGATATATCTTTCCATATCTCAGGATAATTTTTTTTGACAATCTCTCCGAAACCAAATATATCTGATTTAAATTCATTCTGGGCCTTTGAGAAAGCCAATAACACCTCTCGTTTAATTACTTCCTCTTGCATTTTTTCTAAATAGTTCACCATTTCTTTTGTGGTAAGATCAGTGGAAACCTGTTGTTCACCTATTCTTCCTGATTGCTTAACTGTGACAGAGAGAGTAAGCTGACTATTTTTCACTTGAACATCCATTTTTGAGTAAGCCTTTAGAATTTCGATAGCAATTAGTTTTTCATGATCCTCAAGAGAAGGGATTACCAAAATTCCTCCCTCAAGCTCGTTAATCACCCAAAGAAAGCCCCTGGTTTCGTTACTATTTAAAAATCCCTTCAACTTATTTTCTCTAAAAACCCCTGCTCCCTCAGCCTCTAGATCCTTGATTAGCTTAGGGGTTTCACCGGATCGGGTACTAATAACAGGTAAAACCAGATTTCTTCCTGGGCTGTTTATTTCATTGAATAGATTTAATAGGTTTACCTTACGACTAGTGCCCACATGAATATTGTTTTCAATAACCCCAACTATATTCATGGCCGGCAGTGATTCAAACCTGCTCTCTATGTCTAAAATTTCTTTAGCAGTGATGCCCTTTGATAAAACCACTAGAGCCTGACGTCTAAATTCATGATCCCTTTCTAAAAAATCAATGGTCTGAAAAATTCCTGATTTGGCCAGACCTTCTCCGATAACAATTAATTGAACATGGGCTAAATAAATTTTACGGCTTGATATATTAGTTAACTTGCGCAGGATTTCAAATATGGTTTTGCCTGTCCCGCTAAAGGTAATAACACTATTTTCCTGGGTCCCGGAGGAATTTAGCATCCTTGGAACCAATACCTGAGCAGTGACCTCTAGTGTATCATCCTCTAGTAGGTCAATACCCAGGGCAACCGCAACACCCAAATCACTTACTTCTCTGATATTCCAACAGCCTGTTAAAAGAAGGCTGGATATAATTAATAAGATTAGTAGCTTCTTTTTCATAGGCACACTCCCAATAATACAAAGTTAGTATTTATTTCAGCTGCTTGATTATTTTCGATTCTCAGGTCTAAAGCGTGTATTATCAAAAAATAGTGACCATAGGGGGAATCGAACAAAGCTATCTTTTAGCTCCTGTACGCTAGTAGGACCAAAGGGATATAGATATTCAATACCAAAGGACTTGATGTTGCACATATGTATAACAACCACCCCCGTTGCCATGGCAATACCGTAAAAGCCCAGGATATTTCCTGCTGCCAATAATAGAATCCGGAGGAAAAAAACCGTGAAATCTAATTCAGGGGTAATAAAGCCAGAGATAGCCGTCAAGGCAATGACAATAACCATTAATGGACTGGCAATTCCCGCTGAAACAGTGGCCTGCCCAATTACGATGGCTCCTACAATGGTAACGGTTTGTCCCGCGGGCCTTGGCATTCTAATACCAGCCTCCTTTAATAATTCAAAGATGAAGAGCATCATCAGTGCCTCTGAAAAGGAGGAAATGGGAATCCCTTCTCTGGCGCCTGCGACAGTTAGAAAAAGCTTAAAGGGAATGATTTCATGATGATAGGTTTGCACAGCCACATAGATTGCTGGCAGGGCAGTGGATACGATTAATGCCAATAGACGAATAATCCGTATGATTGATGAAAACATTGACAGTCGATAATAGTCCTCGCTGACCTGGAAGTTTTCCATGAAAATTCTGGGTACGGTTAATACAAAGGGGGTTCCGTCACATAGAATAGCAACTCTCCCCTCGAGGATTTTTCCCACCACCACATCGGGGCGCTCTGTGGAACCCACCGTCGGAAAAGGAGAAAAGGGGTTATCTTCAACAAATTGTTCAATATAGCCTGATTCTAAAATCGAATCAATATGAATCTTGTTAATCCGCTTTTTAAGCTCCCTAAGGATGTTAGGATCCACAATCCCATCTATATAGCATAATGCAATCTCTGTTTGAGAAATGTTTCCAAGGGTAATGTTTTCAAATTTTAATTTAGGATTCTTAATTTTCCTTCGGATTAATGTAATATTTGTAAGTATATCTTCATTGAATCCCTCCCTGGGCCCTCTGATGGAGGCTTCGGTTTGGGGCTCGATAATTCCTCGGGTTTCCCAGCCTGTACTTCCGGTACAGATTGCCCCATCTATGCCCTCAAAAAAAATAACACAACGACCTCCCATAATACTTTCAACTGCTGTATTAAAGGAATAGACCATGGAACTGTGCAGTGAAACAATCACCTCATCGGTTAAATATTTCAATAAATTTTTGTTATCCAAATTTTTACTGTAATGATGGGTGAGAATTGGTTTTAAAACATTATATTCCACGTTCCGATAATCATTTAGTCCATTGATAAAAACAACTAATATTTTTTCAGGGGTGGGAGCATGAATTGTTAAGCTTCGGATAACGATATCGTTGGATTCTCCGATAATCTCTTTTATCTGCTGCTTAATCACGGTCAAGTTATTAGGAATCTTATCCTTTGCAAATTTAGGAGCTATGTTGCCGCCAGAAACATGGGAATGATATTTTAAGTAGTGAAATAAGCCCATTAGCTTTTTAAACATGTTTCCCACCTCACAGAACATAAATTAGCTGAAATTACTTCTAAAAATAGGGTAACCAAATTTTTATCATTCTATCAACCAAAGTTATTTACATTGAATGGTATCCAAATAATTACAATTATTTTATTTGACTTTTATGTAAAATTGGAATAAAATTATCTTTGTCAAATGAATTGATATTGATTAAGCTTTTTCTTTGTCAATTCATAGGCACAATAATCCAATGGATTGTCTTGGTTTATTAAAATCAAGTGTGTAAGTATGAAGGAGGAAGAGAAAAATGAGTTTAAAGAAAAAGGCTTTAATTGGTGTAGTAGGTCTAAGTATGCTTGCTTTAACTGCTTGTGGCGGTGGAGGAGCTGCAGATGATGCTGGAGCCTATAAAGATGGTACATACAAAGGAACTGGCGAAGGCTATAAAGGGCCAATCGAAATTGAGCTTGTTGTAGAAGAGGGCAAAATCAGCGACATGAAGGTTCTTTCCCATGAAGAAACTGAAGGTATTGGTGACAGCGCCTTTGAAGGAATTAAAGAGCAGTTATTAGAAAAACAATCAGCTGAATTAGACGCAGTTTCTGGTGCAACAGGAACAAGCAACGGTTTAATTGAAGCAATTAATGAAGCACTTCCAAACGCTAAAGCTGAGTAGAATCATTAAGGTAAATTGGGCAATCCATTAGGATTGCCCTTAATTTTTTGTATAGAGTCCTGATATTAGAAATGCCCCCAGAAGCCGATCATTTGTGTTTATGGTAGCTTCCTGCCACAACAATACATTTTGTTATTATACTATGATTGACAAACGCAGAAAAGCAATATACAATATAAATATGTATTATTATACAATCAAAAGAATAAATAGTAATGTTTTTACCATAGCAATATCGCTGTGGTGCCAGCGATAACGCAGATGCAGCTTTATTTGCCTAAAGGAGGAGTATGGTAATGAAAGAAAAAAAATCCCTATCCATAGGGACCATCAGACCCCAAAACCCAAAGGTGAATTTGGATTTCGAGAAGTCCTATAAAATATTATTGGAAAATAGACAAAAGAGAAGTATTCTATTTAAGAAGCAGTAGATTAAAACAATCTACTGCTTCTTTATTTTTATGGAAAGTGAATATTAAGATTTATTCTCATAAAACGACAAAAACATACAATTTATGAAATATTTTAACACAATAAGAGGGTTTTTGTAAAATAAATGGAATACTATATTATAAATGAATACAGGATTGAAAGGTGAAAACGATGACTAATTATTCTACCTGGTCAAATTTTGTTGAGAAGGAAATTATCTGTGACGGTATCCACCAACAGATAAAGGAAAGCTGGAAAATTTCTAAAACATTCAACGTTCCCTATAGAAAACCCTATGGAGATAAGAAAATAGATCAGCATTTAATCATACAGCTTAAAAAATGTCATCATCAAAATTTATCTTTAATCAAGCAATATATGGTAAAGATAGCAGATGGCATAAGTAAGGAATGTGATTTCGCTGTGTTTGTTATTAACAATGAAGGCTTTCTGCTAGAGATAATCAGCAATTATGACCAACAAATGAGGAGTGAGTTAGAGCTTGAGATAGGCAGCAGCTGGACGATTGAAAGCTTGGGGACAACGGCCGCAGGAATTGCTCTAAAATATAAGGATCCTATCGGTATTAAAGGCCCGGAGCATTACCAAGAAAGGTATCATCAGTATTTATCCATTGGATTACCAATCTATGATACTGAGGGAAATGTGATCTATGTCTTAAATCTATTGTTGAAAGAGGAGGCGAAGCCTAGGGTCATTGATGCCCTGATGATGACTGCGGTTCAAGGGATAGAGCGTGAGTTATATCACCAAGCCTATAAGCAGAAAATTGAATCTCTGAATAGAGAGCTGGAGCTGCAAAATAATCTGTACCGGGTCCAGGCCAATTTATTAAATCGTATGTTTGATAATGTCAGTGATATGGTTTTTATTGTAGATATTGATAAATATTTTATCAAGGTTAATCAAATGGGACAACTCCTTTTAAAGAAAATGAATGCCAAAAACCTCCATGATGTTTATCGTAATGTAAAGATTACTGACTTTCAAGGTAGTGGCTTCACCATAGAACAGGATCCTATCTATCAGGTTTTTAAAGGAAAAAATTCTCGGAATGCAGAAATTTGTATTCATTATAAAGGAAAGAAGCAATATTATTTGATGGATGCAATGCCCTTTAAGGATCATTTAGGCAGGGATTTTGCCATTGGCATTTTAAAAGATGTGACAGGCTTTGAGGAATTAAAAAATCTTAAAAATCAATATAAGCTTAAGGCAGAGGAACTGGAAAATGTAATTAATACTATTTCTGATGGGGTAGCTATTGTAAATTCTGAGGGAAGATATACACTTTTAAATCCTGCTTGTGATGAAATTTTCCAGTATAAGACCTTTTTAAAGGAAGACAATTATTATGTAGGGACGATCCTTTCCTATGCCAATGTTCTTACAGTCAATGGGGAGCCGGTTGCTTATGAAGACTATCCTGTATTTGATGTATTAAAGGGAAAGGAAGTTCTAAATCAAATCTATAAAATTGAGATTATGGGTGAAGCCAAGTTTATTTCCTTTAATGGAATCCCTGTTTTAAACCACCAGGGAGAGGTGGAATATGCGGTTATCAGCTATAGCGATATAACAAAGATCCAAAATCAGCAGCTAACTATTTACCAGAACAACCGATTCATCAAGAGCATTATGGAAAGTTTAGGGGCACCCATGGTGGTGATTAAGTACCCAGAATGTATTTTTGAAGCACTTAATAGCAGATATTTGAGGTTTATTGAAGAAATCACGGGTAAATCCTACACACTGCAATCCTTAGAGGGAAAAAGTTTTCGGCAGATTTTAGATTCCGATGTAGCGCTTGAATGGCACACCATGGCCGACAGTGTAGCTAAGGAACGGAAGGTGCTCGATACCCGAATCATACAGTTTAAGGATTCAAAGGATCAGGAAGTGCATTTGCAAGTAATCTACACTCCCATCATGAATGATGACGGAGAGGTATGCTATATTACAGCCGTTGGTGTCGATATCACCAGTCAAATTAGAGCTAAGAAGGAGGCAGAAGAGCTGGCCAAGATGAAGGAGGAATACTTTTCTGTTATTTCCCATGAGCTCCGTTCACCTATTGCGGTAGTTCACTCAGCAGTCCAGCTTTTAACGGGGGAGCTATATTCCAATGAATTTAGCAATGGAAATATTAAGATGCTGAAAAAGATAGAAAAGAATACCTATCGTCTTTTGCGGCTGGTCAATAATTTTCTGGACATTACAAAGGCCGAAGCTGGCTACATGAATGTTAATTATAATAATGTAGCAATCGCTGGCCTGACGGAATCCCTATTGGAATCAATACAGCCCATCGCCCAAAAGAAAAATATTGAGTTGTGCTTTATCAATCATTGTAATAATTTAGTGGTGGCAGTGGACCCTGAAAAATATGAAAGAATACTGTTAAATCTTTTTTCAAATGCAATCAAATTTACAGAAAGAGAAGGACGAATTATGATTATCCTTCAAGAGGATGAAAAAAGCTTCTCTGTCAGTGTAAAGGATAATGGTATTGGAATTCCAGCGAATAAGCAGAACAAAATTTTTGATCGTTTTTACATAGTAGATGGTTCCTTAAGCCGAAAAAATGATGGTACGGGAATCGGCCTTTCATTGGTAAAAAAATTTGTTGAGCTTATGGATGGAGAAATACATTTATATAGTGAAGAGGGCAAGGGATGTGAATTTACTGTAGTACTTCCTAAAAAAATCAATATAGGTGCCATGGGAGTAGAATTTAGTGAGATTAGTGACAACTTTGCGGAAAAAATCCAAACTGAATTTGCCGATATTAAGGGATAAAAGATAGGAAATCCCTAAACTTCATAAAAATACGATTAGCAGGCCAAATATTTGGGTATAAAAGTAAAATCCTTAGGTAGGAAGGGGGGACGGGATGATTGCCATAGAAATTTTGCTGCTGCGTTTGAGCGTGGCTGCCCTTCTCGGCGGAATTATTGGGGTTGAAAGGGAAGTAAATAACAGACCTGCAGGCTTTAGAACCCATATTCTAGTTGCCCTAGGCTCCTGCCTAATTATGATTATCTCAGTCTATGGTTTTATTGACCGTGGGGTAGATGGAGCAGGAGGAGAGCCTGCCAGACTGGCGGCCCAGGTAGTCAGCGGAATTGGATTTTTAGGGGCTGGAACTATTTTAAGGGACGGAACCAATGTCAGGGGATTAACTACCGCTGCCAGCCTATGGCTTTCGGGTGGAATTGGCCTGGCTGTGGGAGTGGGTTTTTATGGGGCAGCCATTTTTGCAACACTGTTAGCGATATTTTCCCTATTGTTTTTAAGGATATTTGAAAACAGGTATTTAAGCTCGAATCCCTTTACCAATATGAGAGTTGAAGGGAAGGGTCGCCCAGGCTTCATCGGAGAAATCGGTACCGTGCTGGGAGCTCATCAAATTAGCATTCGAAATATTACTATTCACGACAGCAACGATTCAGATGAAGAGGAGAATCGAATTACATTACGGCTCATTCTGAAGGTACCAGGAAAGACAAATCCTGTAGTACTTTATGAAGAATTGGAAAAAATTGAAGGAATAGAGCAGCTTCTTTGGAATAATGTTGAGGTCATTGATAAAGGTAAATTGAATATTTAACACCAAAAAAAATCATTTATTTTTCTAAAAAACTATGATATAATTTTCCCGTAACAGGGAATTTATGGTATTGTTATTTAGGGAGAGCAAAGTTTCCTTTGTATTTACAATAAAGTCTAGGGGATGACTTTGTTAGTTAAGAAAGTGGGAATACTATGCGATTAAATTATCTTATCTTTTTTGAAATTGCAATTGGCATCTATACCGCAATAAAGGCTAAGCAAAAAAAGCAAAATCCATTTCTATGGCTGTTGTTGGGAACTGCCTTTTCATTGATTGCCCTGGCAATCATATTAGAGATGCCCACTCCACATGAATCCTTTGAAATAATTGAATTTAAGAAATCTGTTTAACATATACCAGTAGTTAAAAAGAAAAGTCAGCAAACACGTACACCATACGTAGGAATGCTGACTTTTTTATATTATTAAATCGGATATTATTTGAGTGGAGCTCTTTCATTTAAAATCAACTTATCTAAGTTAGTCCCTAATATCCCTATCAAAATACTAACAATACCTATCATATGACAATTTAGCGTGTTTCATTTAATAAAAAGCACACCTGCAACTACAGTAACGATTGTAGAGAAACTATTGAAGACACTCATCTTAGGGGCTGATATGTTTTTGAAATGATATAAGGTGCCGTGAAAATGGCACGTTATTTTTTTATTTTCTAGGAAAGTTCTAGAATCATAATTAAAAAAATTATTTCTAAATGAAAATAATTGTTATTTTCTTTTAGGTACGGATATAAGAATAACAAGAGTAAATTACTTTTAGAATTGGAGGGATATGTAAATGAATTTTCATGATTATAATCCTTTAGAGAAAAAAATGCTCCAGATTATGGATTCCGAAGGAAATATCATTAATCCAGCGTTAATGCCTGATCTAACCAAGGAAGACCTATTAAATATGTATAAATTAATGATACAGACGCGGGAGGCCGATAAAAAGGCTTTAATGTATCAACGGCAGGGAAGAATGTTGACCTATGCTCCCAATACAGGACAGGAGGCAGCCCAGGTGGCCAGTGCCTATCCCCTTCAAAAGCAAGACTGGATGGTACCCGCCTTTCGAGAGCTGGGGGCCTGGCTAACCAGAGGAGCAGATTTAAAAATGATCTACCTCTACTGGTATGGTAATGAATTTGGGAGCTATATACCTGAGGAGTTAAGAATCCTTCCCGTATCAGTTCCCATTGCCAGTCATCTTCAACATGCTGTAGGAATTTCATGGGCTGCAAAGCTCCAGAAGAAGGATGAGGTTGCCATAACCTATTTTGGTGATGGTGCCACCTCCCAGGGAGATTTCTCAGAGGCCTTAAACTGGGCGGGGGTATACAAAACCCCAACGGTTTTCCTATGCCAAAATAATCAATATGCCATTTCGGTGCCCAGGGAAATTCAAACAGCAGCTGAAACCATCGCCCAAAAGGCCATTGCCTTTGGTATACCGGGAATTTTAGTAGATGGTAATGATATCTTTGCGGTTTATGTGGCCACCCAGGCAGCAATTGAACGGGCCAGAAGAGGAGAAGGCCCTACCTTGATTGAGGCCTACACCTATCGGTTAGGGGCCCACACAACCAGCGATGACCCTACCCGGTATCGAGAAAATGCTGAGGTAGAGGAATGGAAGAAAAAGGACCCCATTGATCGGATGAGAAAGTACTTGATAAAAGAAGGACTCCTTAGTGAAGGGGAAAATGAAAAAATAATTGAGGAATATGCACAACAGTCCGAAGCAGCATTCAAATATGTGGAGGCCAACGGTCAAACAGCCCTCGAAGATATATTTAAGTATCAATTTAGCGAAATGACACCTCAGCTACAGGAGCAACTGGCAGAGTACCAACAATTTTTAAAGGAAAGAGGTGAAGCATAATGGCTGTTATGAATTTATTACAGGCTGTTAATGAAACCCTACGACAAGAAATGAAAAGAGATGAAAGAATCGTGGTTTTCGGTGAAGACGTAGGCTATGAAGGCGGAGTTTTCAGGGCTACCGTTGATTTACAAAAAGAATTTGGCAAGGATCGTTGCATGGATACCCCCTTGGCCGAATCAGGAATTGTTGGGGTCGGTATCGGAATGGCCATTAACGGGATGATACCGGTGGTAGAAATCCAATTTATGGGCTTCGTATATCCCGCCTTTAATCAAATTGTTACCCATGTGGCCAGACTTCGAAATCGCTCAAGGGGAAGATATACAGTTCCTATGGTGATTCGTATGCCCTATGGAGGAGGGATTCGTGCCCTAGAGCATCATTCTGAATCAACAGAGTCTTTATTTGCCCATATCCCGGGGTTGAAGGTGGTCATTCCGTCTACCCCCTATGATGCGAAAGGGCTATTGGCCTCGGCTATTCGAGAGGAAGACCCAGTTATTTTTATGGAGCCTAAACGGATTTATCGTGCCTTTAAGCAGGAGGTTCCCGAGGAAGAATATTTGATACCTATTGGGAAGGCTAAGGTGGTCCAAGAGGGAAATGACATTACCTTAATTTCATGGGGTGCCTCCATGAGAGAGACTCTAAAGGCTGCAGAAATGGCTGCAGAAAAAGGAATTAAGACAGAGGTAATTGATTTGCGGACCATTGCCCCTATCGATCGAGATACGATAATTGAATCAGTCAAGAAGACCGGAAGGGTTTTAATTATCCATGAAGCCGTTAAAACCCTCGGAGTCGGCGCTGAACTGATCTCAATTATCAATGAGCAGGCATTCCTGCACCTTGAGGCACCTCCTGCCCGATTGACAGGCTTCGATACCATATTCCCACTGCCCAGGGGAGAGCATCATTATATTCCCGGACCGGATCGAATCTTGAAGAAAATCACTGAGCTAGTAAACTATTTAACCTAAGGGAGGGATTATTTCATGATTGCATTTAGATTTCCAGACATAGGAGAAGGAATCACAGAGGGTGTTTTATTGAAGTGGATGGTACAGGTTGGAGACCACGTGAAGGAAGGGGATTCTTTATGTGAGGTAGAAACCGATAAGGTCAATGCAGAACTGCCCTCTCCCGCATCGGGAACCATTAAAGCCCTCCACGGTAAGGTAGGAAATACCATTTATGTTGAGGATGTTTTGGTTGAAATAGATGATGGCGGCGAAGCACGTATACCGCCACAAGAAGCCGCCCCACAGGCAGCCAGAGAAGTTAAGGTGGAGCCTGTAGAAGAGGATAATGCAGGGGTGGTGGGGGCCCTGGAGGTTTCTAATGAAGTGGTACCTGTAAGCCAAGAGGGCAGAGGTACCAGTACTGCTTCAAATATCCCAGTGAAAAAGGTCCTTGCGACCCCGGTGGCCAGAAAGATGGCCTATGACCTGGGGATTAAGCTTGAGGAAATTACAGGAACAGGCCCTGTAGGTCGCATTATGAAAGCGGATATACAGCGGGCCCATACAGAACTTACTGCCAGAGAGACTACTCCAAGGGAAGTGCCTAAGGTACTTGAGGAATTAGGCCAAGGGGTAGAAAGAATAAAGATGTCTAGCCTGCGAAAGACAATCGCAAAGAAGATGACAGAATCTTTCTTCACTGCGCCCCACACCACTGTAATGGAGGAAATAGATGTAACAGACCTGGTAGAATACCGACAATCCATTAAAACCCTCTTTGCTGAGGAAAAGGGAGTGTCAATTACCTTTTTACCCTTTATCATTAAGGCTACTGCCCTGGCCCTGGGAGAAAATCCTAAATTTAATGGGCAGTTAGATGCAGATGGAGAGCATTATTTAGTCAAAAAATATATGAATATCGGTATTGCCGTAGACACAGATGACGGACTTTTGGTGCCGGTCATTAAAAATGCCAATTATAAGGGAATTATTGGCTTGATGGAGGAAATTCATAGAGTAAGCAGGGGTGCCAGGGACAGAAGCCTAAAGATTGAAGAACTAAAGGGAAGCACCTTTACCATCACCAACTATGGTGCCCTGGGAGCCAGCTTTGGAACTCCTATCATTAATTATCCCGAGGCAGCGATTTTAGGAATCGGCAGAATTGAAAAGAAACCCGTTGTCATAGAGGACCAAATTGCCATCCGATGGATTTTACCCCTATCCTTGGCCATTGATCATCGGGTATTAGATGGCGGAGACGGGGGAAGATTTTTACAATCCTTTAAGAAATACATTCAAAATCCCAATGTATTATTACTAAGCTAGGGGGAATTGACATGAAATACGATGTAATTATATTGGGCGGTGGCCCTGGGGGCTATGTTGCAGCCATTAAGGCGGCCCAAATGGGCGGTAAGGTAGCTCTCATTGAGAAGGAAGCCCTGGGAGGCGTATGCCTGAACTGGGGCTGCATTCCCACCAAGGCCCTATTAAAAAACGCAAGGGTTTATCATGATATATTAAGAAGTGAATTCTATGGAATTGAAGGGATTGAGAAGGATAAGATCAAGGTCAACTGGCCTCAAATGCTACAACGAAAGGACAAAGTTGTAAAAAGACTTGTAATGGGTGTTGAGGGCCTTATGAAGAAAAATGGTATTGACCTCTACAGGGGTTTTGGTGAAGTGATTGATCCACAGCATGTGATGGTGGGAAATCAACAATTGGAATGTAGTAAACTGATTTTAGCCACAGGAACAAAGCCGATGATTCCCAATATACCAGGCATCAAAGAGGCCTATGAAGAAGGGATCATTCTCACCAGTAAAGAGCTGCTGTCTATGGAAAGGCTCCCTGAAGCCATGGTGATTTTAGGAGGCGGGGTTATCGCTGTAGAGTTTGCTACACTCCTTAATACCCTGGGGGTAGAGGTAACCTTACTCCAGCGTTCAGATCGGATTCTCTCAGGAACCGAAGAGGAAATGGCAAAGACCCTCAGTAAGCACTTGACCGATAACGGCGTAAAAATCATTACAAAGGCAGATATTAAAGCCATAGAAGGGAACCACGTAAAGGTCGTTGTCAACGGAGAAGAAGTTAGCTTTAAGGGTGACAGGATATTACTCTCCCTGGGAACAAGACCAAACATGAAGGGATTAGAAAGGCTGGCCCTTGAATCGAATAACCGGGGGATTATCACCAACGATAAGATGGAGACTAATATCGAGGGAGTTTATGCCATTGGCGATCTAAATGGAAAATATATGCTGGCCCATGTGGCCAGTGCGGAGGGGATTGTAGCTGCCAGCAATGCTATGGGAAAAGCCGAGAGTTTAAATTACAAGATTATTCCTTCCTGCATCTACAGCTTCCCAGAAATTGCCTCGGTGGGATTAACGGAGGAGGAGGCCAGGGCCCAGGGGTATCATGTGGTGGTAAGCAAATTCCCCTTAAGTGCCAATGGAAAGGCCTTAGCCGAAGGAGAAAGTATGGGATTCGTAAAGGTGGTAGCAGATCAAAAATATGGAGAAATTCTAGGAACCCATATTATGGCAGTTCATGCCACTGATATGATTTCTGAGGCGGTTATTTCCATGGAGCTGGAGGGAACAGCTCACGATGTTGCCAGGGCTATTCATCCCCATCCAACCCTGTCAGAGATTGTGATGGAGGCCGCCCATGGAATTATGGGTAAGCCTATTCACTTTTAAAGAAAAATATTTTTGTAGAGAAAAAGAGCCTGTACAAATTCAATTGTCAGGTTCTTTTCATTTCATGGAAAGTTATTTTTTTCCTATTTAATGGGCGGGGTTAAGGGGAGCGTCACCCCTTAAAATATTTCCAGTATCTCGGTAGGAATTTGTCTTAACATGGAGAATTAAGTAATGAGGAAATAATGTTTTTTATATCAGAGATTGACAAGTCTTGTTATAATGATAGGGAGGATAGTTTTATACCCTTATTGTGTTAAGCCAGAGAGAAAATTGCCTAGAAAAAAAGCTGACAATATTTTATGCGATAGGAGGGGTGATCCCCCAAATGATGACAAAAAAAATAATGATACTAAAACCGCAGGATAATCCCCCCTGCTATTTAAAGAATCTTTTAAGGCGTTACGGCTTTCAAATGGTTGAAGAGTACGTAAGAGAGAACATATTAGAAATAGTATTGAAAGATATGCCTCAGATTATTTTGATGAATACTTTCAGCAATGATTATCATACAATAGAGATAATAGATATTTTGAAGAAGAACAAGCTAACAGAGGCAATACCGATTATGGTAAACCTTCATCAATACTCACCAGAGGCTAAGGAAAAGCTAATACAGAGTGGAATAGACGACTATATTGAATATCCTTTTTTAGAATCGGAGCTGCTGTTGAAAATTAATAATCTGTTAAAGCAGGTGGAACTCAACAAAAACCTCAAGGATTGTAAAAAAGCCCTAGAGGAAAGTATATTATTGGTTCAAGGACAGAAGCAGGAATTAGAAAAAAATCTGTCGATGGCTGCCAAGATTCAAGAGGCCCTCATCCCAAAAACCCTGGGCAATATACCAAACTGCTCCTTTGTTTGGCACTTTCAGCCCTCGGGAAGAGTTGGGGGAGATATTTTTGATGTATTCATGCTGAACGAGGACCATATGGGGCTATATGTGATTGATGTTATGGGCCACGGTCTGGCTTCCTCAATGCTGGCGGTGGCTTTATCAGAATCCTTAATACTGGATGTTGAAAGGGGCTGCCCACTAAAAAGGAAGATAAATGATCCCCCCTATTATGAAATTATTTCTCCCAAGGAGGTCATCCACTACCTAAATAAACGTTTTCCTTTCGAAAAATACGGCCATTACTTTACGATTGTATACATGATCTTAAATGTGAAGACTGGAGTACTAAAATACGTCCGTGGAGGGCATCCCTGTCCCCTACTGGTGAAGTCCCATGGAGAAATCATTGAACTGGACGGCTATGGTACACCTATAGGGTTTGAATTGGGAGAGGACTATGAAGAAAAAACAGTATATCTTGACTCTGGAGATACAATCATTGCCTATACTGACGGTGTGCTTGAGCTTAAGGACGAGGAAGGAAATTATATAGATTACGATGGCTTTATAAACCATTTAAAAAATGAGATTTCAATAGAGAACCATCATTATACCTTAAATTTAAAAAAACTCTCGAGAAATCAATTGATGCTAAAGGATGATTTATCCTTTATTGAAATGAAATGGATTAAATTTGTGTAATCATTTTTCCAAATTGAAATTGAAAAGTAATCTTAAAGCTGTTATGATAGAATGAAATACCTTCAGCTAGTACTGTGGATTTTCAATACTTATATTGTTTCATGGGAAAGTTCCTGTTAGGATTGATCGTATTAGCATGTAATTTACTAAAAAATAAAATAGATATATAGGAGGTTGTATAGGGATGTTGGAGAAGGTGGTAAGAATTAAAAACGAAATCGGCTTACATGCCAGACCAGCCAGTCTGCTGGTAAAGGAAGCTACCAGATTTAACGCAGACACAATTTTGATAAAAAAGGGTAATGAATACAATTGTAAGAGCATCATGAACGTTTTAAGCATGGGAGCAAAAAAGGGGGATGAAATTCTGCTGAGGGTTGATGGGCCCGATGAAGAGGAAGCATTGGAGGTTTTATTTGATTTAATTGAAAATAAGCTTAATGAAGATGAATAATTTTATATTTGCCAACTAATCGAGGAAAATTAGGTTCAAGCTTTTCTGGAACCCATTTTCTATGTATTACGTATATTGTATAATAAAACAAATACCGAGGCTAGCCTCGGTATTTGTTTTATTATACGTAAGTAGTTGATCTCTTTTAATTGAAAAATATAGAAACAGTGCCTATGAGATAGTATGATCATTTATTTTAAGGACTACAATCAGTTATAAATTTTACTTTTTATTAATAATTTTACCTATTAGGTGTTTACATTTTTAATAAATTCTTGTATAATCATTATTAAAATTTTAAAAACTAAATATAAATTTCGCTTTAATACAAACGAAATAATGATTTAGTTTTAAAATGTTCGTATTTATATTTTAGAATAGGAGGGATTTTGATGAAAAAAAGTCTTGAGGATTTATTAGCCCAGCCAATGTTATATTTTCTTCCACCATGGACCCACGAGAAGGAAGCCCTAACGGAACTATTACAGAGTCATACATCCATTAGATTTGTTTCCCTGGTAGGTGTGGATTTGGGAGGAAACAGCACAGATGAAAAAGTGCCAATTTCATTATTTTTAGATGATATGGAAGAATTCTTGAAGGTAGGGGTACAGACGGACGGCTCCAGCGTTATGCTTCATGAGATTGCCACTTTAAATAATGCAAAGGTCGATATTATCCCTGATTTAGAGGTAACCTGGTTTGTAGACTACAATTATGAGCTGCTGGACGAAAATACCGGGCTGCCAATCGGAACCTTAAAAATCCCAGCCTATCTGGAGCATAACAAAAAGTGGGTAGATTCAAGGGCCGTATTAAAAAGAACAGTGGATTATTTTACTCAAGAGGTAAAGGCACTGATAGCCAATTATCCCCATATGCTAGAAGAATATGGAATCCACTCGATTGATGACATCGAGGACATAAGCTTAACCAGTGCTACTGAATTAGAATTCTGGGTGAAAACCCCCGAGGATTTAGCGGACGAAGAAAAATTATCCACCTCTCAAACCTTGAAGGAGCAATATTGGAAGCGTACCAAGGGATCAGTTCGATCAGCCCTTGAAGAGGCCATGATTCTATTAGAAAGCTATGGCTTTGAACCAGAAATGGGTCATAAGGAGGTAGGGGGTGTTAGCGCTACTATTGCCGGCTCAGGAAAGCTAAATCACGTAATGGAGCAGCTGGAAATCGACTGGAAATATAGCAATGCCTTGCAATGTGCTGATAATGAGCTGTTTATCAGAGAATTTGTTGAAGAGACCTTTGAAAGATATGGGCTGGAGGTTACCTTTCAGGCGAAGCCCATTGAAGGGGTCGCCGGCAGCGGTAAGCATACCCATATGGGAGTCAGCGTCAAGCTAAAGAATGGTAAGTATGTCAATCTGTTTTCGCCAAAGGATATGAAGTCAGATTTTGTGAGCCCTGCAGGATGGGGGGCCCTAATGGGAATTCTAAAGCATTATGAAGTTATTAATCCCTTTGTTACCTCTACCAATGATGCTTTTAACCGATTAAAGCCAGGCTTCGAAGCCCCTGTTTGTATTGTTGGTTCAGTTGGTCACGATGCAGAGAATCCCTCAAGAAACAGAACTGTATTGATTGGATTGGTAAGAGATATTAACAATTCATTAGCTACCCGTTATGAATTAAGGGCACCAAATCCCACTTCAAATACTTATCTATATGTCAGTGCCTGCTATTTAGCCATGCTGGATGGAATAAAATATGCAGTAGAAAACAAGCTGACCAGTAAGGAGCTTGAGAAGGAAATCTCCAAAACAGCAGGAGAAGATAAACTTTACCTGGAAAAGCATCGTGCCTATCGAAGCGAGCATGACGTCTTCGAAGATTACAATGAGGATGAGAGAAATAGGCTCTTTAGTAAGCCACCGGCAACAGTTTGGGAGAATCTACAGGGCTTTGTTAATTATCCTGAAAAGAAACAAATTCTCTTCGATGGTAAAAGCTTTGATGATGCTATCTTAAATTCCTATGAGATTTCCACCCTTGATCATTGGGTAACAGAAATATTGGGTAGAATTATTCCGAACAATGCCTCCATAGTACGTAATTGCAAAAAGCTGCATGATACTGACCATGCCACAGATATTGATGTGGTAAATTGGGAAAGAATAAACAGCCTTAGAAATACGTTAATGAAGGATAGTCTGGAAAGAAAGTCCTTATTTACTCAGATTAGAGAGGCTCTTGAAAATCAAAACTATGAGCTGGCCTCTCACCTTCAAGTGGAAATGGCAGATAAGATAACCAACCTGAAGGGGATGTATATTGTTTATAAACGAAACCTCTTAGATATTACTAACGGAGATTTTGCATAAATATAATAGTATTAAATAATTTGGGCTGGAGGGCATCTCCAGCCCGTTACTTTTTTAGCTAATTTTTTTCTCCAGCAAAAAACATTGAAGGAGAAAGGGGCCCCAGGGCGAATAATTATAGGGAAGGGAGGCGTTATATATGATTACATTTGAGGATTTTATGAAGGTAGAAATTCGGGTTGGAAAAATAGTTGAAGCCATAGAATTTCCTGAAGCAAGGAGGCCTGCCTATAAACTAAAGGTAGATTTTGGACCAGACCTTGGTATAAAGAAAACCAGTGCACAAATTACAGAATCCTATCAGTTGACAGAGCTGGAAGGAAAATATGTATTGGCAGTGACTAATTTTCCCCCAAAGCAAATTGGTAATTTCATGTCAGAGGTACTGGTATTGGGAGTCCCTCTGGAGGACGGAAAAGTGCCGCTGCTGACAGTTGATGGTGAGGTGCCCTTAGGTTATCGTATTTCTTAGGATTAGTAAGCTATTAAAATCAGTTGTTTTTTATCAGGCCTAAGGGGTATAATTTACCATATCTATTAAAAACCATATATGAAGGAGTGTAGGGTATGAACATGAGAGAAATTCAAAGCAGAGTAAGCCATTTAAAAAGCTTGCTGGATCCCGAGAGAGCAAGACGAGAAAGAAGAATAGAGCGGTCTAAGGGGCTTGCTAAGGGGTTGGCCCTGGGGGCATTTCTAGGGGGCTTGGCAGGAGTTTTCTTTGCACCAGACAAAGGAGAGAATACCAGACAAAAAGCTAAAGAAGAGCTTGAGAAGGCTAAGGAAATACTTGAGGTAAATCTTGAGTTAGGCAAAGATAAGGTAACGGAATTTGTGGAAGACAAAAAAGAGGTATTTGGAGAGAAAATGGTTGTAATTAAGGACAAAATTAATCCGAAGGCGGCCTGTACCATCGCTGATGGTGAGGAAATGGAAGAGGAAGAAACAGCAGAACAGGAAGCCTAATTTGAGTCCCATTGAAAGGAGGGAATAGTATGGATATGAGTATTACCCTTGGTCAATTGTTAATCGGTATGTTAATCCTAATTGGAATTGCCCTAGGAGCAGTCATGATAAATGTTGTGTTAAAGTTGAATGAAATCCTTAAGCAAATCAATATGATTGTAACAAAAAATGAAGGCAATATTAATGACTCTATAGAAGCAATACCTAACATCTTACATAATGCAGAAGAAATAACCGACAGCTTAAACCAACAAATGCAGCATGTCTCCGGCACTGTAAAAAGCATTGAAGAAACAGTAGAATATGCTGCCTCCACTGCTCAGGTATTAACAGAGGATATTGTGCTACCCATTAGCGAGCTGCTTCATATTTTTAGTTTGCTAAAGGGGATATTTATTAAGGAAAAGAAAAAGGGTTTATTCCGAAAATAAAAAATAAAGACAAATTTTAAAAATATTTTTTAAAACAAAGAATCCTATGCTACTCAATAGGATTCTTTCTGTATTATGAATTAAATTCACATAAAGAATAGTATTATATTATTTTCATTAATAGGACATCTGTCCTTTTTTTATTGTATCATAGGGCATTATACTAAGGGTAGAGGGGGAAAAACTATGGAAATAATAAAGAATAGAAATTTGCTAAGACATTTTATTAACGCTTTTCAACTAGATGAAAAGTTTGAAGGAGATATGACAGAATTAATGACCGTTTATTCCTTTGAAAAGGGAGAACTGGTGTGCAACATTGATGACCATCTGGAATTCTTTTATTTTGTTGTCCAGGGGAAGCTAAAAATTTATACCATTTTAGAAAATGGTAAATCTGTACTGGTTCGGTTTTATTCTCCCCCATCTGTTGTTGGAGATTTAGAAATGTTCAAGGAATATAGGGTGAGATGTAATGTAGAAGCAATTACAAAGACCCTGGTGATCGGAATAAAAATGGAGGATATACGGAAATATGCAAGCAATGACCATACCTTTTTAAAATTTGTGATAGAAAACCTAAGTCATAAGCTCTATACCCTTTCTAATATGACTGCCTTGAATCAATCCTACCCCTTTATTAACCGATTTGCCAGCTATCTGATTACCGTAGCCTGTGACGACAACAATAAATTAATCAGTGAGATCAAAACCAGTAATATGACTGAGCTGGCTACCTTCCTAGGGGTAAGCTATCGGCACTTAAATCGAGTAATTAAGGGTCTCTGTAGCAGAGGCCTCATTAAAAGAACCCGTGAAGGATTAATTATATTAGATTATGAAAAATTAAAAGAAATGTCAGGTGGTTACTATGAATAAGGTGTATTTATTATATTTAGCTGTTATTGGATCAGTCTTGTGCATGATAACATTATATTTTACAGGCAGAAGTAACAGGATAGCTAAAAAACAAGAAATGAATTGGCGGGCTAAGCTTTGTCCCCAATACAAGACCAGGTATACAATGGGGCAGGGGGATTATGTGATGTCCTCAAGGAATTGCAGTAATTGCAGATACTATGCTGGTTGGAGCTGCACCAAAAATCTATTGAAATCAGCTAAAATCGACTTAAAATAAATTTTTATGTCAAAAACCCCTTTCAGAATTATCGAAATTGTTTGTATTTTAGCTGACACATGGTATAATAGTAGTGAATAAACTACTTAATTGCAATAAGGGCACCCTTGAGGTGTCTTTTTTATAATTTGGCAAAAATGAAAGGGGAATTGATATGTCCATTAGGAAAAAGCTGCTTTTGGGGTTTGCTTCTATGTCTTGTATTATGTTGTTGGTAAGTGGAATTATATTTTATGAGATGGATCTTATCAAGGATAATTTGGAAGAAATGGTTAACGTCAATTTTAAATTATATGAGATCACTGACAGACTTGCCTTCAATATCTCTGAGCGGAGCAATAATATTAGAGGGTATATATTATCCGGAAACACCAATTATCAGTCGAACTTTTATCAATTATCTACAGAAAGCCAGGAAATACATGATGCTCTATTGGCAATAGACAATACATATGAAATGAAAAATTTAGTAGAAAAAAGTACCAATCTAGGGGAAATTGCCATAAATTCAATTTTTCCTCTGTTCCGAAACGGAAGCCTTGAGGAGGCGATGGAGATTACCAATGATAAACTGGCCAATGAAAGTATTGCCACGATTCAGATAGCAAAAAATCTGGCCGAAAAATCTGAGGATCAATTTAGGACAAACGTCGCACATATCTTAGACCTACAGCTTAACATTAGGACAATCCTCGTGACTTTTACATCTGCTGCCTTCTTACTATCCATAATTCTAGGAATTATTATAGCTAATGTTGTGTCAAAGCCTTTGGTAACTGTAACCAGCCTTGCTGAGGAAATGGGCCAGCTTAATTTACAAAATGATGTTCCTGAGGCCCTTTTAAAGAGAAGGGATGAAGTCGGCAAGCTTTCGAAAGCAATTAGAGAAACAATTTTAAGCTTAAGGCAACTAATTGTAAAGGTCACAGCATCTACAGTTGAAGTAAACAATGCATCCGGTAGACTACAGGCCACTTCTCAAGAAACCGTATTGGCCTCAGAGGAAATAGCCAGAACGATAGAGGAAATAGCCAGAAGCGCCAACCAACAAGCCAAGGAGACAGATTTTGGCTCGGCAATGACTAGTGAATTAGGGGATATTATTGATTTAGATATTAATAATATGGACAGAATCATGACGGTCATGACGAGGTTGATACAGGTCAAAGCTGATGGGGAGCAGGTCATTAATGATTTAACAGAAAAAACCCGAAAAAATAGCTTAGGGGCTGAAACAGTAAGAAATAAAATAAAGGAGACAAATGAAAGCACTGGTAGAATTAATGAGGTAACTAAGGTAATACAGGAAATTTCAGAGCAGACCAATCTACTAGCCCTAAATGCTGCTATCGAGGCGGCCCGGGCCGGCGAAGCGGGCAAGGGCTTTGCAGTGGTGGCTGAAGAAATTAGAAAGCTGGCAGACCAAACTTCTCAATCCATTAGAGAAATTGAAGGGGTAGTGATGGGACTCCATCATAATTCCTTAAGTTCAGTCAAGGTGATTGAAGAAGTTTCTATCCTTGGTAAAGAGCAGGAGGCATCGGTAATCGAAGCCCATGAGAAATTCAATCTTATTGCAGAGGTGGTAGAGGAGGTCAAAATCATTGTTCAGGAATCCATGTCCTCTGTCCAGGCCATGGCCCAAAAGAAAAATGAAATTGTTGATATTATTCAAAATTTAGCTGCCATAGCAGAGGAAAATGCGGCAGGTACCCAGGAAGCGTCAGCCTCTGCTGAGGAACAGGCGGCCTCCATGGTAGAAATAGCCGATGCCAGTGAAAGTTTAAAGACATTGGCTGTAGAATTAGAAGCACTAATTGCAAAATTTAAAATCCATCAGCTCAATTCCACTGATTAGACAGCAAAATTTTTAATATATTTTTCCTTTTAAACCTAATAAATGTCCTGCTGTACCAAGTGTATGATTTTATATGATTTGGATATAATTAGGAATAAAACTAAAAGGAGGTAGTATTTATGACTGTAAAAAATGCCATGACAGCAGATTTTCTAAGGTCAGCCTATGGGGGAGAAAGTATGGCCCATATGAGGTATCTAATTTGGGCTGATGTTGCCGATAGAGAGGGCTATCCTAATGTGGGAAGGCTTTTTAGGGCTGTAGCCTATGCAGAATATGCCCATGCCGATAACCATTTTCGAGAACTGGGCGCAGAGAAAGAAGACCACACTGTAACAGCAGGTGCGGTTTTTGGACTGGGAGATACAGTTCAAAACCTTCAAGGGGGAATCGATGGAGAACTCCACGAAATAGAACAGATGTATCCAGTCTATCTAAATGCAGCCCAATTCCAAGGGGAAAAGGGAGCAGAAAGGGCTTTCCATTATGCCCTTGAGGCAGAAAAAATCCACGCAAAGCTGTTCCAGGATGCCCAGGATGTTGTTAAGCAAGGAAAAGATATGGAGATTGATGACATACATGTCTGTAACGTCTGTGGCCATACGATAGCTGGTGAGCTTCCTGGCCAATGTCCTATTTGTGGGGCGAAGTCATCCCTCTATAAAACCTTTCCAAGGGAATAAATAAGAAAAGACAATCCTTAAAAATGAGGATTGTCTTTTTAGCTCGTCAATGCTTATTGCTTCCACTTTAAAAATCGATTTTCTAATCTAGCAATAAACTGATACATTAGCGCTGTCGCCACAGCCAGAATAATTACCCCCGCCATAACAATATCTAGGCGGAAAACCTGCCCGCCATAAACAATCAGATAACCTAGACCTGCCTTAGAAACTAAAAATTCCCCAACTATTACTCCAACCCACGACATACCAATATTTATTTTCATCGTATTGATCATATTTGGTACACTGGCTGGAAAAACCACCTTTTTCAATATTTGAAGCTTAGTAGCACCAAAGGTTCTCAGCATCTTAATCTTTTCTTCATCAACCTCTCTAAAACCACTATAGGTAGCTAAAATGGTTACTACTAAGGAAATGGTTAAGGCTGTTACAATTATCCCCTGCATTCCGGCGCCAGCCCAGATGATAATAATTGGTCCCAGGGCAATTTTAGGCAGCGCATTCAGCACCACTAAGTAGGGATCAAATACCTTGGCTGCAAAATCAGACCACCAGAGCAGAATGGCAATCAGGGTGCCGATAACAGTACCTAACAGAAAGCCCATAATTGCCTCAAATAAAGAAATCCCAGTATGGATAAAAATAGAGCCATCCTTCGCTAAATTGATTATTAGTGCAACTATCGACGAAGGTCTGCTAGTAAAAAAGGGATCGATCCACTTTAGATGGGCAGCCACCTCCCAAATCACTAAAAAGGCTATTAAAAGTCCTACCTGGGAGAGCTGAATCTTCAATTTATCCAGCCTTATGCCCTTTAAATAATCTAAATGACTTGAGGAATAGCTTTGGGATCGTACCTTAGCTTTTTGTTTATTGTACATAGACATCCAGCTCCCTCCATATTTTATTGAAATAGTGCCTAAACTCGGGGGCCTCCCTGCATTTAATAGGAGTCACTTCTCCATCCTGGCAGGTAAGCTTTATGTCATATATACTTTTGATGGTGGCAGGACGCTTCGAAAGCACCATGACCCGGTCTGCCATGGAGATTGCTTCAGCTATAGCCTTATAAATGCCACCGGTTTACATAAGTATCTAAGCAATATGTGGTGGTTTTTATTGTTTTATATTCCATATTTATGTATGATAGAATTATATGAATAAATTTACTATTGAAAAAAGATCGAGCTTTTGTAATGGGTGATTATATATTATTTCAAAAATGGGAGGAGAAGAAGGGTGATACAAGTAAAAGTAGCTTTAGAAGTAATAACTTCTATGTTTAGTGCGGGTGAAAATGTAAAAAAAGCTGAATTTAGAGTAACGGAGTTAAAGGCATTATTACGTTCAACCTTTAGGGAGTTTTTTGAATATGAAAGTTTGGATGATTTAAAAAATAAAGAAGAAGTATTATTTGGCAGTACAAATAGAAAGTCATCTGTTACGATAAGAATGGAAAAAAATACTAATTTTCAGCCTGAATATGAAAAATTAGTATTACATAAAAAATTGACTGCACAAGCCATTCCAAGAGAGACTAAAATTAATGTAATATTTCAAAGTAGAGAAGAAAAAAATTTACAGATATATCTAGTTATCTTAAAATTAGCATCAATAACAGGTGCCTTAGGAAAGCGTTCAAGAAAAGGGATGGGGGCATTTAAAATAGTTGATATAAGTAATGAGATTATTGACGTGAATAAGGGTTTTCAATATTTATTGAATGGTTTTGAAGAGAAGTTTAAAATAGGAGACAAAACTTATAATATTGAGTTAAGAAAAGTAGCAATAGAAAAAGAACGAGATTCCGATAGCTACATTAAATATAAGATACTACATAATTCTAATATGGTAGATATTCATTATGTAAAGTATCTACATAAAATCTTTTTGGGAACTTTTAAGAAGGAAGAAAGTGATGCTAAAATAAATGACATTTTACGAAAAATTTCAACATTAACCAGTATAAGATTATCTGAAAGTAGAAATTTCTTGAGCGATGAGGTTAATAAAAAGCTTAAAGATAAAGATTTAGAACTTATTTTTAATAAAGAGATACTAGGAAACTACAATTATAAAATTGGAAAGGAAATTATTAGAAGTCTTTTGGGAAGATTCGCTTCTCCTATATATATAACTATTTATCAAGAAACACATGAAGATGGTGTTAAGAACTATCTCATCATAAAGGAGATAAATTACAACTATGTTTATAAAGAAATTTTGAAAAAAAAAGCAAAAGAAATAAAATCATCGAATAATAATGATAAAGAAATTTTAGATCAAATGAAGTCAAATGATTCAGATTACATTCAAAATTATGTAAATAAAATTATTGAAGTTTGCGGGGTGAAACAGTAATGTCATATTTATTAGGGGTTACAATAGGACCTATACAAACTAATATTCAAAAATCAAGAAAGTTAAAGGATTTATACAATTCAAGTAAAATAGTTTCAGATATAATGAAAAAGGTAACAGAATTTTTAAAAGAAGCAGATGATGCAATGCAAATTATCTATCCGACAATAAAAGACGTAAATGATACTGAATTAGATATTACAAATTACTTAATTTGTGAAATAAATAATATAGATACTTTAAAGGAAATGAGAGAGCATATTTTTGATAGATTGAAAATATCCGTTTTAGAGGAAATATATTTTTTGTTTTGGGCAGTTGAACCATTGGAAGACTATTCAGAAACATATAAAAAACTAACAAAAAAATTAAGGAGTATTAAAAATACTTATGAATTTAGAAACTATGAAGAAAAAGATGTAAAAATCAGAAAAAAATGTAGCTTATGTGGAGAAAGAATAAGAGAAGTTGGAAGTGAGCTATGTGAAGTATGTAACTGCAAGCGAAATTATGACCAAGCTAGTAATGATGAGAAGAAAAATAAAGAAGAAAAGTATAAATCAGTATACGATATATCTATAGATGTCTGGAAAGAAAGAAGCAATGCTAAACTAATTAACTTAAATACCAAACTATATGATTTATTTAAGAATACCAGTAGGTACTATAGTTTAGATACAATTTCAAATTTGATTAGGCTCTTAGAAGAAGGTGACATGGAAAAAGTAAGAGAAGAAAAAGGAATTAATGAAGATTTAAAAAATCCTCAAATGAAAGACCAAGAATTCATAAAAAAATTGAATGATATAAAATATGAGCTTGAAAGTATTTATTTAGAAGATAAAGATACTATTGTCAACCCACATTATAAATATTGTTTTGTTCAAATTGATGTAGATAATTTAGGAAAATGGATTAGCGGTAGCTATAATTATGAAAAAGATGATTTAAAAAAGCATCAAATTGAAATTTCTAAAGCTTTGTGTAATTTTGCATCTAGACTAAAAGAAAGTTTTGGAAATAGTAAAACAAAAGTTATTTATGCAGGAGGAGATGATTTTTTAGCAGTACTTCCTGTTGAATGTTTATTAAATACATTACAGACTATAGAGACAATTTTCAAAAGTACAGTACAAGATAGTATAGATAATAGCCTTGATTACTCAGAAACAATTTCATATTCTGCTTCCATAACCTTTGCAAGCTGTAAAGACGAAATGTCATTAGCCTTAAGAAAAAATCGTGAAGCCTTAGAAGCAGTTAAAAATCGGTATTCTGTTAAAAATGGTATATGCATTAATTATATAGTAAACAACAGTAAAATTATTAATATGTTTTTATCAAAAAATTATTTTAATGAATATGTAGACAACCTTCGTTACTTTAAAGAGGTAGCAAAGAATATGTCTTTTAGTTATGTTGATTCATTAGAAAAGGAATTTAATAAAATGGAATATAATGATTTGGAAAGTGGTGATTTACGAGATTTAAAAGAGATGTTGTTACTTGAATTTAAAAGGTATTTAATTAAGAATAGAGGACAAAAAGAGCTTTTAGAGGAATATTTTAATATACATATAAGATTATTTGATAACTTAATTAATGATAATACGATGGATAAAAAGATTGATTTTATTAATCTTATAAATTGTTTTAGAATATACAAAAAATTATCTGACTTTGAATTTCTAGAGGAGGTAAAGTGTGATGCAGCTTCTAAAAATTAAGCCCTATGATAATACTTTCTTTAGATTAGGCAATAATTTTGAGTTCAAGATAAGTAATGTAATTCAAACGAAAAATATAGCCTATCCTTCCACTTTTTTTGGAGCTATTTTTACAGCAATATTAGCTAACAATGATGAGTTTAGAGAAAAATTCTTAGCAATTAAATCTAATACTGATCATTTAGAAATACTAAATATTGAGAAGATATATCTATATGATGAGAAACAAGGGATGACTTATATTAAAGCCCCAAAGGATATATTTGTAAACAATAATAAAGTCGAATTTGGAAAGTTTAAAGAAATAAAAGACTGGGAAAGTTCTATGAGTTATCCTTTTTATCTGGAAGAACCAGAGGGTAATGAAGTAGAACGTGCAGATCACTATTTTGTAAGTATAAAGGATTTTTATGATAAGTATAGATATAAAGTTTTAAATAGTATTGATTTAAAGCATGAGGATGAAATATTCATAAAAAATATTAAAACAGGTATAGCCCTAGATAACAGTAGAGGAGTTGTAAAAGAAAGTTTGTTATATACTATTGAGCAAACCGAATTTAAAAATATAACAGATCGTTATCATGGTAATAACTGGAGCTTTGTTGTTGAATATAAGATAAATCATAATGTTCTTAAAAAGTATAGATATCCTCAAATAGAGGATTTAAATAAGGGAGAGTTAAAACTTGGAGGAGAAACAAAGGTTGGTAGTTATGAAGCTATAGAAAATTCGGATATCAATGAATTCAATGAACTTATGTCAAACAAAAGGAAAGAAGACATTTTAAAACCAGGAGAGAAACTAAAGGTAATACTAATAAGTGATAGCTATTTTAATAAATCCTTTACCGAGCTTTTTAATAATAACATTGAAATTTTAGCATTAGTTAATGATAAGCCTATTTATATAGGGGGCTATGATGTAGCAAAAAATAAAGAAAAAGCTATGCATAAAGGTTATTCTGCTGGAACCGTGTTGTTGCTAAAAAACAAATCATGCAAGGATATCAACATCATAGAATATTTAGATACTAAGCTTACAAATAAACTCAAGAATGAATTGAGTGAATGTATAAACTTAAAGAATGGATTTAATCAATACATTTATGTGAAGGTGGAGTAGAAATGGAAACTAAAAATGTAGAACATTTATTTATTTTTTCAACCTTAAATCAAATGACAAATTACATAGCAATTAAAAACCTTAAACCAAAAAATATTTATAATATAACACTTGATGAAGGACTTGTAAAAACATTAAAGCAAGGAATACAGCCTGATAAATGGGATGAAAATTTGGAAAAGGTAATAGCTGATGAAAGAATACAATCAGAAATAAAACCAATAAAAATAAAGCAATATATGTATGAAGATTTAGAAAAATTTAAAAATGTCATTAAAGAAAATATAAAAATGATTAATAAAGATACGCCTATCTATTGGCATATTACTGGCGGACAAAGAGTGTTTTCCATAGCGATACATGACATAGTAAAAGAACGTCCTAATGATATTATATTTTACCTTGAGGGGAATTCAGAAAAAATTATTCCAATAGGAAAAGATAAATATGAATTTCAATCACAAATGAAATACGAATTAGAAGATTTAGATTTTAGTACAGCTTTTAAGCTTATGGGATACGATACTAAGGATTTAAAATCAACAAGAATATTGAAAGGGAAAATCAATAAAAATGATGAAAAGGAAAAAACATATTATGATGAAAAAGAAATGAAATTTTATAATAAATTGTATCAATGGATTATAGAGGATGGAGAAAACCCCAAATCATATATTAATGTTTCTATAGATGGTAAAAAATTTGAAGGAACTTTTAAAAAATTATTATTAGAGTCTAATTCAACTAAGCAGTTTATTAGCAGACAGGAATACGAGAAGAAAAGTGAAAAAGACCAAAGAATCGTAAGACAAGAATTCCTAGCAAAGTTGTTTGAAGAGGTAAAAAAGAAAATCCCAAATCTTAAAGAAATAGAATATGACTTTATTGAATCAGATGTGATGAAAAACAAATTCCCAGCGGGATATATTTTTGAAAAACTAACGGGGTATGCGATATATACCATAGTAAAAGAACTTAAACATAAAATTCAAGGCATAGCTATGGGCTTAAAAGTATACTGCTATGACAAAGATGGTCACAGTACGGATGAACTTGATATAGTTATTTTAACTAATACAGGAAGAATAATAAATTTTGAATGTAAATCAGGAAGTTTAAAAGGAGACAACGCAAAAAGTCATAATTTTACCACTTATTCTCTTTCAGGAGTATTTGGCGCACCAATATTTTTGACTCCATTAACACATAAAAATGAGAAGCTAGAAAAAGAATTAGATAAAAAATTACAATCAGCATGTGGGGCAGCGGAAAGAGCAAAATTAGAAATAATTTATTTAAACGAAATGAAAGATAAAGTAAAAAAAATAATAGGATAAGAGGAGAAAGTAAGATGTATAAACAAAAAGAAACCATATATATGAAAGCTATTAGTCCAATTCATGCAGGAAGTGGACAATCATTAACAAGTGTAGATATGCCAATACAAAGAGAAAGTCACAGCAATATACCTAAAATTGAAGGTTCTAGTTTGAAGGGTTCAATAAAACATAGCATTTACCACAAATCAGGATTTGATAAATGTAATATAAAAAAAGCTAAAGCTGAAGCTGAAGCTGAAGATTACAAATCATTTGAAGAGATATTTGGTTCTGAAAATGGTAATGATGGCGCAAGTGCTATATCTATAACAGATGCAAAACTGTTATTGTTTCCTATGCGATCTGCTACAGACATATATAAATTAATAACTTGCCCCTATGTACTTAAGAGATGGAAAGAAGAAACAAATCAAAGTTTTGAAGATTCAATTTTTAATATGGTAGAAGATGGATGCTGCGTAGTGGATAATAATTCTGATTTACAACATTTATTAACTAAAGACAAGGTAATGCTTGAAGAATACATATTTAATGCCCATAAAGAAAATTTAAGTAGCTTATTTGGGGAGAGTTTTGAATGGTTACAAAAAAATAAAGTAGTTATATTATCTGATAGTGATTTTATAGATATGGTTACAATGTATACAGAAGTCATCACTAGAAATAAAATAGATGTTGAAACTGGAACAGCACAGGGAACAGGACTATTTTCAGAAGAGTATTTACCAGCAGAAACGATTATGTATTTTTTAGTATTAGAATCAGCTTTTTATAAAGGTATAGAAGGTATAGGAAAAGGAGCATTAGAATACTTTAATAAAAAAATTGGACATATATTCCAAGTTGGTGGAAATGAAACTATAGGAAAAGGAATCGTTAAGATTCTTCATTATGATTCGCTAGAGGGGGTAGCAAACAATGGGTGACTTAAAAAATGTTAACCTTCAAGTAGCTCAATTTGCTTTAAAAAAAGTGAAAAAAGTTCTAGAATATGAAGAAAAAGAGAAAGAACAGGAGAAGCGAAAATTAGCTGCCGATAAATATAAAACGCTTTCTAAGAAAATGGCTGTTTTAATACAGAAAAATGGATTGATAGGGACATTAGTGTTTATTTTATCAAAAGCTAATAAGGAAAAGGCAAGTGAATTTATTCTAGAAAATGTAATAGAATGGTGCAAAGAAGATTATAAATTAGAATTTTTAAAAGATAAATTGAAATATGATGATAATGAAAAATTTATATTAAGTATTACGGAGCTTTCAAATCAAGAATATATGCTAGCGACTAAAGAAATAATGAATTTGTTTGGATGGATTAAGCGGTTTTCTGATGGAATGATTAAAGGGGAAGAACGAAATGATTAAATTATTAAAAGGGTTAGAATGGAGACTTTATCAAGATGTAGATAATAGTAATGTATATGAACAGTGGCAAAAATGGGAAAAAGATAGTTGTCATTATGGACTGAAGTTAGATAAGTTAACTAATATTTTTTATGAAAGAGAAGAATTAGTAAGTAAAAGTGCTGAACAAAGTGCTGAACAAAAGGCTCTTCAAGATATTCATAAAAATATTAATGAGTTTCTAAAAGAAAACAGAAATCTTTACGAGAATATAGATTTCAATGCTGAGGTTCTTGATAAACTTGTGGTAGGGCTAGGCGAACATTCAGTTTTTGAAACAAATCTAAAAATACATCATACTTATGGTGTCCCATATATTCCAGCATCAGCAGTTAAGGGATGTTTTAGATCACATATAATTCAAAAATACTTTGGGGGTCAAGAGGACAATACAAAGGAAGATCAATGTTTTATTGAAATATTTGGTGGGGAAAATTCAGGTACAAGCTTTAGGGGTAATGTAATTTTTATTGATTCATTTCCTTATAAATCGTTTGAAATAAAAAAAGATGTGATGACACCTCATTATCAAAATGAATATACTGATTGTGGAAATATAACACCCATAAAATTTTTAGCTGTTAAAAATACTCATTTTAGATTTGTATTGAGAATAAATAATAAATGTTTGTTAAAAGATGACAACTCAGCAATCAAATTAGAAGAAGGCCAAGATGCACGAGATTTCATTGCACAAGAGTTAGTTGAAATGATAACTACGCATGGAATAGGTGCTAAGACAAGTGTAGGATATGGGTATTTTAAAGAAATAACAAAAGAAAAATGTTTGGAGCAAACAGAGAAAAAAGAGAAAGAAAGAGAAAATGAAATATTGGAAGAAAAAGAAAAACAAAAATTAAATAAAATGACAGAAAGCGAAAAAAAATTATACTTAGTTGAAAAAATAGATGACTATAAAATAAAGAAAGAAAAGAGACGAAGACTATTTACAGATAGAGAAAAAGAACAATTAGAGCAAGTAGATATAGAGAAATTAGCTAGCTTAATTAAACAAGATCTAGAAAAAGAAGGCAAGTGGGAATATAGATTAGGAAAGAACGGAAAGAAAAATAAAGCGCTAATACGAATAGAAGATATTTGCAAAATATTAGGGGTAGCGCTACCCTCCAAATAAAAAGGCTTTATATCTATGTTTAAGTGGAAATAGAGGTGGGCCAAAAGATGTAAAAGTTGTAACATAGAATTATCTTCATACAAGGAGTGTGTTAATTTAATGGTAGGCGTAGAAATTGATATGGTTGTAGCAGACAGCTTAAAAGCATTGGAACTATATAAAAAGGTATTCGCTATTGAGATTATTGAGGCTTCTGATTTTCCTCATGGCGAAAATGAGGCTATTTTTACTTTATATGGAGTACGCTTTCATATGTTAGATGAAAATCCAAAATTTCACTTGATAGCGCCAAACCCAGATGAACCTAAAACAATTTGGTTTAATATCCTGGTTCCTGATATTAAAGAAACATTTACTAAGGCCATTAGCGCCGGTTGTACTGAGATCCAGGCGGTGACTGAAATGCCAGACTACGGAGTATCAAATGCTGTATTTAAAGATCTTTTCGGTTATCAATGGATGCTACATCAAATACATAAAAAAGTGAGTTTTGAAGAACGTACGCAGCTATGGGAGGAAAAAAGGGAGGATTTATAAAAAAAGTTAGGAAGGATATATAATGATGAAACATACAGGATCATGTCTTTGTGGTGAAATTGCTTTTGAGATAGAAGGCGATTTTGAGAATTTTTTTCTTTGCCATTGTGAGTATTGTCGTAAGGATACTGGGTCGGCCCATGCTGCAAACCTATTTTCTTCTACAGCTAAGTTAAAATGGTTGTCAGGTGAAAATGAAGCAAAAATCTTTAACTACAAATCAAGTGGGCACATAAAAAGCTTCTGTCCTAATTGTGGATCAGCGCTTCCCAATATACAGATGAATGGAAGCCTATTAGTTGTTCCGGCAGGGTGCCTTGACAGTGAAGTACCCATTGAACCCCAAGGTCATATTTACTGTGTAAGCAAGGCTAATTGGGATAAAGACTTAGAAAAAGTGCCTAAATTTGCCCGACTTCCTCAAAAAGAATAAAACCATTTGTATAACATTAGCAACAAAAATTTTAAGTCAAAGGAGAAAATTATTTAATCAAGAAGTAAAGGGGTTAGAAATATGTGGACACCAGTAATACTATCTATTATAGTGATCTTTGCATCAGCTATAGTACTAGCGATACTTGAAAAGAAAGAAATCATAAAGCAATCATCTAGGTTATACAGACTAATAGAAGTCCTAGGGCTCTATATTCCTATAATAGTGATTTGTGGCTATACTGGCTATATGAAAACAGATACATTAAATGAAAGCATAATTGTATTGAGTGGCATATTCATATGTATCATTCTGCTAGGGATGTTTTATAAGGTAGGGAGTACCCAAAAACTCAATTATGTATATTTTCCAATTGTAATATTAAGTTGTTATTTTATTTTAAATTACATTACGCCCTATATGCTATCAGGCTTTGAAAGTGGATTATTTGCAGCAGTTGTAGGTAGCTTTTTGGGGAGCTTTATAACAAACAATAAAAATAAAGGTAAGTTAATCATCTCTGCTATCATCGTGAGCTTAATGGTTATAACAACACCTATCAGTTATCTATGTAACTTTGAAAAGAGTAGTAAGGTAGAAAATGTAGCCGCAGCATATTTAAACGATCTTGGATATAGTTATGATTTTGGTAGACTTGCCATAATGAATCGTGCTACACGACATGAACCAATTCATTTATTCACTACTGTTACAAACCCAGATATTGAACCAAAGCTAACAAAATATATAAGAATGATTTACTTTGATGGGGAAATTATTGAGTTTAAAGTGGACTAGTACCCTATCGAAGTTAAAACTTGAGATATTCCCTAAGTAAAATTTTCATAGCAGTAAACAAGTGTTGTAAAATTAGGAAGTCAGAAAGCTAATAGGAAAAACAAAAAGTCAACGATTTGACTTTGGGATTCTGAAAGGAGCATGTAAATGAATGGTCTATATAATCCTGCTAGTCTAGTATTTGGTCTAATTGCGTGGATACTTCCAATTGTTAATCTCATGCGAGATAGAAGGAAGAATCATAGGAATTGGGTTGTTCTTTCCATTATGAGCATTAGTGCCTGCGCTATTTCTTTATGTTCACAGATTCTCAATAACAATCATCTAGTGGAGATAGAGGATTGGTCTGCTCTTATGGACACAATGGATGCCATTGCATTCGCAGCAGCAGTTCTTCTCATTGTCACTATCATACTAAATGCAATTACCTTAATTGTGTATCGTGACAAAAAAGTAAGGCAATCAAATTAGTAGGAATCATATAAGAGAGAGATGTTATGGATAGTAATCTATCCATTAGAAAGGTGTGAAAACAGTGAAAGTCATATCGATAAAAAAAGATTTTGAATATAAGGATAGGGCAATACAATATTTTCAGAGTAAATGGGCAAGTGAAAAGAGCATGAAGGTATATGATGACTGTATAACCAACTGTATCACCTCAACTAATTCACTGCCCCAATGGTATTTATTGATGGAGGATGATAAAATTATCGGTTGTGCAGGTCTAATTACCAATGATTTTATTAGTCGTATGGATTTGTATCCATGGGTTTGCGCTCTATATATCGAAGAAGAATATAGAGGAAATAACTATGGATCTATTCTGCTAGAGCAGGCTAAATCAGACGCAAGAATAGGAGGCTTTCCACACCTATATCTGTGCACAGATCATATTGGGTATTATGAAAAATACGGATTTGAATATATTGCCACAGGCTATCATCCCTGGGGAGATTGCTCTCGGATATATACTTTAGCTCTATCATGACAAGTAGGATCAATAAATGGCCGAGGGGATACATATAGCTGTTCGGGGGTCAGTTGATCGTATTAAAGGAATAGATATAATAGTTAAATTAAAGGGTACTAGGTGGATGCAAGGGTCAACCGAATCGACAATGGAAGCGTATTATACGATTAGGACAGAAAAACTACTGTAAATTCAGTTTATTAATTGATTGTCTCATGGCGGACCAAAACCTTATCATTAATAGAAGGGCAGGCTATTAAATGAAGATAAAAAAATGTATTGTATTTATTCTGTCATTATCTTTAATAGCAATAATCGCTTTATCTAGCAGGAATCATTTAGATCAAAGGGTGGCAGTACAGGTTAAGGACATCCCCGATAGAGAATTGACAACAGCTGAGAAGGCAGAAGATTTTTTATATCTATATGACATACTAAAAGAGAATTATCCCTATTTTGGAGTATTAAAAAGACAAGCACACCATGATTGGCTAGCCCACAAGGAATTATATTTGCAGTGGATCGAATCGACTCAAGATGATCTGGAATACTATCGAAGGCTCGGTAACATATTAGAACAGTTGAAGCAAGACCATACAAATTTGATTTCACCTTCTAATTTTCGATACTATTCTGAAATTTATAATACAGTGAAGTTAAGACCTTGGCAGCAGATTTTTAATAACTCAAATGTAATTGAACGAAACAAATATTGGAGCAGCCTTTTAAGGGTTAAGCATAATATCTTCAACAATGACTTATATCTTGATGAACAAAAAGCTAATAATGTTAACTGTGAGATAATTGAAAAGAATAAAATAGCCTATCTAGCTATCCAATCTTTTAATTATAAACTAATAGAGCATGATGAACCTATTATAAATGATTTTTTCGTAGGGATTAGTCATTACCCATATTTGATTATTGACATCCGAGGAAATGGGGGAGGAGCCACTGCCTATTGGCAAGAGAATATTATAAAACCATTGCTTAAAGAAAAAATAGAAGCAACTTTTTATGTGGCCTTTAGGAATGGAGCATATTCAGAACCCTTTGTGAATTATTTTTTTCAAGAATCACCTGGGTCCTTTGGTAATGAATTAACGTTTAGTGAGCTACCGCAAAATAATAAAAGCTATCCTCCTGAACTAAAAAATCAGTTTAAAACCATTATAGAAAACAAAATTACAATTAAACCCGATAATTCAGTGGGGTTTAATGGAAAAATATTTTTATTGGTTGATGAGGGAGTTTACTCAGCCTCTGAGGCTTTCGCTGCCTTTAGTAAATCCACCGATTGGGCTGTTTTGGTGGGTACAGTCACCGGCGGTGATGGTATTGGGCCAGATCCTTTAATTGTTGCGTTACCTAACAGTGGACTATTGGTAAGATTTCCTGGTGAAATGTCGTTAAATCCCGATGGCAGCTCCAATGAAGAGATGAAGACTGTGCCGGATGTTTTAATTAATCCAGGGGAAGAAGATGCCTTGGAGAAAGCACTAGAGATCATTCAAGAAAAAAGAAGCCACTGATTAACCTGAGACTGAATATAAACCCGTGTAAATGTCAATAATCTCACTATCAAACAAAACGGAGGTTATGAAGATGAGACAATCAAAGAACATTCTCACGGACAAGGAAATGGAACTGGTAAGCCTGTTAATGCAGGACTGCCAAAGCACGGGTGATATTCAATCGAAACTGAAAAGACTGTTTGCAGGAACAATTGAACAGATGCTTGAAGCTGAGATGGATGAGCATCTGGGGTATGAAAAGCACAGCATCCAGGGCAACAACTCAGGGAATTCTCGCAATGGTTATAATCGCAAGACAATTATCAGTGATTATGGTGAGAGTGAAATTACCGTACCTCGGGACCGTAATGGGGAATTCGAACCAAAGCTCCTCCAAAATCGGCAAACTCGTACGGATGAAATCGAACAGAAAATCATGGCCATGTATTCTAAAGGCATGAGCCAACGGGACATTGAGGATAGTCTGCGAGATATTTACGGGGCAGAGATATCCCAGTCACTGATTTCCAAAATAACAGACAAAATCCTACCAGAAGTGAACGAGTGGCAGAATCGACCTCTAGAATCAGTATACCCAATCATCTACTTTGACGGAATCGTGTTTAAAAGCCGCAAGGACAGTCAGATCATTAACAAATGTGTCTACTCGGTGCTGGGCATTGATATGAACGGCCAGAAGGATATTCTGGGTATTTGGATCAGCGAGAATGAGAGTGCAAGCTTTTATGCATCCATCTGCTCTGACCTTAAAAAACGTGGCGTTGAGGACATCTTTATTGCCTGCCACGATAATCTGAAGGGTCTGGGCGAAGCCATCAATGCCGTTTTCCCTAAAACTCAGCAGCAGTTGTGTATCGTTCATCAGATTAGGAATTCAACAAAATTTGTACAGCACAAGGACAGAAAAGCAATTTGTACTGACTTGAAAAAAATCTACGGAGCAATAAACCTTGATGATGCTGAGTATGCTAAAGAGGAATTCAGGGAAAAATGGGATAAGAAGTATCCATCCATCCTGCGATCCTGGGACACTAATTGGGGAGAGCTTACTACCTTTTTCAACTATCCCGAAGAAATCCGACATTTGATTTATACAACCAATGCAGTAGAAGCATACCATAGAATGGTGAGGAAATTTACGAAAACGAAATCCATTTTCCCCACCGACGACTCAATTAGAAAAGTGGTATTTCTTTCAACAAAGGAAATCACAAAGAAGTGGACGCAGCCGTCAAGGAACTGGGCAATGGCCTACAGCCAGATTATGATCTACTTTGCAGGCAGACTCACGGCCTAAGACCTTGAGGGCTCTGCCCTCAAACTCCCGAGGTTTATCCGCTTGGGGCTTACCGATGAACGGAAAACGTCGAATAATACAGCACGCCGTTCATCGTATGAGCCGCAGTATGCGTTGGGTCGCTCCTCAGCGTTGCCCGGTTTATGCTGCATTAATATTGTCGCCAAACAATTGGATGATTATTCCATTTACACGAAAGCGTGTTCACTCCCATTAACCTTTGATTTTCGATATGAATACAGGTGCTTCCTCTTCCTTGATGTCATTCTGCATAACCTTTAAGCCTAGGAGTATTAAATCAATCTCTTTTGTTGCTTACAACATGGCGTACTAGCCCTACCTATTTCAAAAACACCTTTAAATTCGCTCCATCCCAGCTGATCTCCTTAACGACTTCCTTCAATAATTTTCGTTGACTAGTGAGGTCTAATTTATTAAATTCATCATTAAATTGCTTAATCATAGTATTGAAAACTTCAAGGTACTGTTTTTCCTGTAAGGTGGTTATTCGCTGATTTTCCAACAGACTTAATAGATAATGAGTATCTACAATTCGCTGATCAAGTTCTTCGATTTGGTTAACTATATACTTAGCAGCTGTCGAGCCCTGGTAGTGGGAAAGCTGAAGCGTAAGGCCTTGAATTGTTGATTTGTACTCAACCAGTTCCCTTTCTAAACGATCCCTTTCTTTAATAGAATGCTTAGAAGATTGCTGTAGTGCATGATTTTTATTGACCAGCTGGTTATATAGGTGGCCCTGGTTGGCAGCAATCTTTTGTATTTCTCTTACCACCAGTTTGTCAGCCTCAGCACCGTTCAAGTTTTTGGTATCACAACGGCTGCCCCGTGAAGTCTCCTTCATTCTACATTTGTAATAGTAATGTCGTACCTCTCCATTCACATGCTTAAAGGTGATTCTCATATTAGACCCACAGGAGCATCTGAGCAGTGACGTAATCAGACCATGCTTTCCTGTATCAGTCCGGGGGGCTTTGGCCGAATTTTTATTGAGCATTTCCTGTACACGAATCCAGTCAAAGGAAGAAATAATACCAGTGTGCTTTCCCACGGCGGCAATCCACTCATTTTTTTCTCTTATCAGCGGGAACTTGTTTTTACGATTAATGTATTTATTGTAGATGAATAAACCATACTTCCCGTTAAACGCCTCTTGATTGCTGGCTATATCAATTCCTTCTCCTTGCAGCCATTCATACATAGCCTCATCTGCTTTTACATAGACAGTATTTGTTAGAATAATCTTTAAGGATTTCATATCAAAATCCTTATCATTCTTTGATTTAATTTTATTTTCCAGGGTCCAGCCTAAAAGCTGATTCAAGGAATTGAGCTCCATATATTTAGCATATATCATTTTTACTAGTTCGAGCTCCTTGGGTATAGGTGCGAGCTGCTGCATTTTTTTCTTCTTCATATTATCATCCAAATATTCAACTGGTCTGCCCTTGTATCCGGTGGGAGGCTTTCCCCCTAGCCATCTGCCCGTTCGAGCGAGCTTAAGAAAGTTATCTCGAATACGTTCCCCAATGGTTTCCCTCTCCAGTTGAGCAAAAACGCTGGATATATACATCATGGCTCGCCCCATGGGGGTTGAGGTATCAAACCTTTCACGAATAGAGACAAAGGAAATGTTGTGTTTTTCTAACAGATCAATGATATTTGCAAAGTCAGAAATGCTTCTGCTAATACGATCTAATCTATAGCATACCAGTGTATTAAATTTTTGTAATTTAGCGGCATGAATCATTTTTTGATACTCAGGGCGATCGGTATCCTTGGCTGAAAATCCCTCATCAGCATAAATCAAATAACGAATGGGCTTATTCTCAAAAAATGTATGGGCGTACTCTTTACATAATTTCACCTGGTTGATAACAGATTCTCCCTGATCGGTTTCCTTAGATTTTCTGGCGTAGATGGCCACAATGTTTTCTACCATAGCATCACCCTATTTATAAGATTGTAGCGTATACAATACTTATATTAATCATTGACTCCCTATATGCTGGGTTTAATAAAGCAAGGGGTGTTTGAGTAAAGTTGAATAGTTAGAATAATAAAACCCCCATTTGGTATTTGACCAAAGGGGGTATTCCTGCATAATTAAATGTAAAATACTACTTAAGAAACTCCATTACTTTAGTAGCATAGTGTTCCGGATAATCAATATAGGCTTCAACATGTGCACTATCCACCATCCATAGCTCCTTTTCAGATGATGCAATATTTTCATATATTTGCTCACCCATTGCCGGTGGGCAAAGTGAATCCTTTGTACCCTGGATAATCAAAGTTGGAAGCTCATTGCTTTTTTGAGCAGCTACAATATCTACATTATCAAAGCCAAAACCATAGTGCATCTTTATGTATAGGTTGCCACTCCATAGAACATATCTTTCAGGTAGCCCAGCCGATTCATCCATACTATTCCATACAGCTAAAAATATATTTTCCATGCTGTCATAGGAAGAATCCATAATAACATAATCTAGATTATCTTTAGCGTGATCCGTTGAAGCATATAGACCTGAGGTGGCAGCCCCCATAGAAATGCCATGTACCACCACTTTATTATTCTTAACCTTATTACGGGCATAATCCACCAGAGCCTTTACATCTAGCTTCTCATAGTAACCAAAGGTGACAAGCTCATTTAGCGAATCGCCACTGGCCCGTTGATCAAAGGTAATTACATTCCAGCCATTTTGTAAATAAATTTCCGCAACAGGATACACACTAACATGATCGCCGCCAGCTCCATGTACTAGAATTACTGTATTATTATCGGCTTCCCCGTTGGTGGTAAAGGAATAGGCCGGAACGGTAGTATCATCTTCTGCTGTTAACGTAAAATGTTCAGGAGTATAGGCTGATTCAAAGGCCGCTAGATCATAACCCCACTTTTCCAGCTGCTTTACACTGTTGCTCTTGGTATCATTACCGACATTTTGATATAACAATCCTGTTGCTACCTGCTTCCCTAACCAATAGGTGAAAATGAAAGAACCAATGAGAATCAGTCCTAGAAGGGAAAACAGAATAATTCGCAACATACCCCGCTTACGTTTTCTTCTACTGCTCTTTTGAATGGTTTTATACATTAGATAAGCTCCTTTACTGTAGATTAATATTACTGTTACCGACATTAATATCCATATAAGGTAGTTCTGTTTTTATTATATCAGAGACCTGAAAAATACACCATTTAATCTCTGTGATTTCTTATGAAATACTGGGAGCTGTATCAATTAAGTAATGTATTGGCGACTGATTGTATTAAGTAAGGAATTTGTTAATCTAGCCCTAACATAGTACAAACCACTAGAATCATAGGATTTATTAGAGGTGATCTAAATGCAAAAAATCAATATAATTGTCTGTCCCGGTGAGGAAGATGCAAGTATTAATATGGCCAATGCCATAGCAGATTTAATTCATCAAAAAATAATGAATTTGCCCGAGGAAAGCAGGGGAGAGGTTTACAATGGGATAATTAAGTTATTGAAGGAATTTGCGGCAAAGAAAGAAGTGCAAAGTAAAACAACGGAATAGGATAACCGTTTGAGATATTCATTAAAATATGGACAAGGTAAAAAGGATTGAATTATAAATAAGATGTACAGCACGCTTTTAAAAGTAACAAAAAAGAGCTGAGAAATCAGCTCTATAGCAAAAGATGTTACTCATCTTTATTATTTAGAATCTGTTTTTCACCCATTTCCACTAGCCTTCGAACAATTTGCCCCGTATGGGTTGATGCCAATGATCTTGGATCATCCACGCCATATTCTCGGGCAATTTCCATTTTAAATTCCTCAAAGGCTTTTCGTGCGTTGGGAACAACAAGCTTTTTTCTGGACATTATACTTTACCCTCCTTGTAATTAGATTACTTTAGTATTTGATAAGATTCATCTTTTATACTGGCCTTATATTTTTTCCATAAATGCACAAATAATTATTGAAAAATTCAACAAATTGATATATAGTAATTAAAATATCTATGGAATTTATCTTGGACGGAAATATTCTATAGATTCTATCAAGAATACTAGAGATGTGAGAGGGGGAAAGCCAATGTATTATGGCAAAAAAGTAAAACTGCGGGAATATAAGCGAGAGGATATTCCATTAGCATGTAAGTATATGAATGACAATGAAACCAAAAGGTTATTAGCTAACACAATACCCTATCCTTTAATTTTAGAACAAGAGGAGAAATGGTTTGAAAGTCGTATTCATTCCAAGGATTCCTATGACTTTGCAATAGAGGATTTAGAAACAGGGAGGTACATCGGAGGATGCGGCATAAACGGCATTAACTGGCTTAGCAGGATTGCCACAATCGGAATATTTATAGGAGACAAGAATTTTTGGGGAAAGGGATACGGCACAGATGCGGTCGAGACCCTGGTTAAATTTATATTTGAGCAAATGAATATGAATAAAATCAAGCTCAATGTCTTTTCATTTAATGAAAGGGCCAAAGGATGTTATGAAAAGTGTGGTTTCAAGGTTGAAGGGCACTTAAAGCAGGAGCTATTTCGGGATGGCAAATATTACGATGAGTTTACTATGGCCATATTCTTTGAAGATTGGAGTAAGGGACCTATCAATGGGGGGAAATAAAATGCGCGGCAGTATGGGGTTATCCTTAGCAGAAAGTAAGTATGATGTAGAAGGGTTTTGGAATTTATTTAATCAGTATATTGATGAATTATCTGTCAATGCAATTTATGGTGATGACTTTGATCTGGATTACTTCTATTCAGATGAATACCGTGATTCAATTGAAAGATTACGTACTAGAAATACTAATCCCCTAAGAATTCTTTTTATTAGAACAGAGGAGAGTATAATTGGTTTTTTAATGTATGTAACTTACTTTGATGAAGAGGGGAAATGTGTGCTAATGGAATACTATATTGCACCGGACTATCGTAATCAAGGTGCTGGAAAATCAGCATATGTAACGGCTGAAGCCTACTTGAAAGAGGAAGGAGCTCAGTACATTGTATTGACCCCAACTAATGAAGGTAATGAACGGTTTTGGTGCAGCTTAGGTTTTGTCAAGACCCCCGAAATGGATGAGGATAATAAGTTTTACTATCATAAGCTATTGTAAAATTGTTCTTCTATTAATAATGGTGAATTACGGGGAAATATATTATCGTAATCAGCCATACCAACACCTTAGTGGCATTTATTAGTACATCACTTCAGCTATATCATGGGTTACCATAATAGCTGTCTTTTTTTCTTTTTTAATAATTTCAGCAATATCATCGCTAACGGCAAGGCGACTCTGATAATCCAGGGCAGAAAAGGGTTCATCAAGCAGCAGCAGATCCGGCTCAATAGCAAGGGTACGTATTAATGCGACCCGTTGCCGCATTCCTCCCGAAAGCTGATTGGGATAGTGGCCTTTAAAATCCTCTAATCCATAGGTGTTGAGAAGCTTATTTACCTTATTAATACTATTTTTATTAACCTTTCTTTGAATCTCTAAACCAATGAGTACATTATCTAGGATGGTACGCCACTGAAAGAGATGGTCACTTTGAAACATATAGCCCACATGTTTACTTGTACCATTAACCTGTGTGCCATTAATTAAAACAGCACCAGCCGTGGGTTTAATCAGGCCGGAAATAATTGATAAAATAGTAGACTTACCACAACCACTGGGGCCAACAATAGCAATGATTTCCCCTTGATTAACTTCAAAGGATAAACGATCAATGGCTTTGGTTTCCCCCTCAAGGGTATGATAAGTCATGGAAATATCCTGTATATCTACAAATTTTGCTCCATTCATTGGGCTCCTCCTTTCGGGAAAAAAGCAATATATCTATAATGGTATTGTATGAAAATCACGGGGTTATGTTACATAGATGGGATGAATGTAATCAAATAAAGTGAGCCTTTCTATCCCTCCTGATTATAAAGTACCTTTACCCCATTACGCTGGGGCAAAATGAATAGATAAATACCAAAGAGAATAATCGCCCCATATAATAGAGCCACTACCTGATAAGGAAAAACTTCTCCCAGCCAGCCCGCAATAAATCTACCCACAATCATGGCTATACTGACCATCATATGATAAACAGCATTGATTCTACCCCGTAACTCATCTTTAATATAATGGTTGATAGAGCTGACACGAATGTTTGCAGAATTCATCCCTCCAAAGCCCAATAAAAACTTGGCTATCAGCATCAAATAAAAGGGCATAAAGAAGAAAAGACCTCAACATACCATAAACAATAAGGGAAATCAAGTAGCGCTTATCACTGGGAATCTTAACGAAGTAATGGAAAAAACCCCCAAACATATAGCCGCTGGACTGGAGCGATAGCAACAGCGAAAAATTTACAATCGTTAAGGTTGGACTTTTCTCGAAAAATGGATAAATCAATACATTGATACCGTCACCGAACATCATGATAACAAAAAATAGGTATACACTCCATATCCCCTGCTCTTGAGATAAATATTGAAAGCCTGCCTTAATATCATGAATATATGATGATAAATGAAAGCTTCCCTTTACTACAAAACCCTCTTCAATTTGAATAAGACTTTCGAATCCCGATGCAATTAAAAGAAAAATCCCTTCCATCAAAAAGAGCATGGCCACTCCATAATATTGAAAAATGATAGTAGCAAGTGGCAGCACCAGCACGTTACATAAGGGGTAAATTAAGGTGGCAATGGAATAGCCCCTTTGATATTGATTTTTAGGAATCAGATTCGGAAAAAGACTGTCGTAGGCAAGCCTGTAGATCACGCTATTCACATTGATAATTAGGCCAATCAGTATGTAGAAATAATAGTTAAAATAGCCGTCCCTTGTAAGAAATGCGAAGATTAGGAAGATAAAGCCCATAATCATATCTGACCTTACAATTATTTTTTTCCGAGAAAAGCGATCAATTAAAGGTCCTACTAACAAACTACTAATACCCTGTTTAATAACCAAAATTAAGATAATTTTCCCAATATGGCCATATTCTATTACCTTAGTTTTAATGCTATGCTAGGGAAGAGATAGGAAATGGCACAAATTCCCTGACAGAGGGCCTCCTGGCTCATGTTTTGCGCTAGCCTGTATTTTCTAATCATCATACCTGTTAAGATAGCATTATTTTTCACCCTTATCCTCCTTTTTAAAAAGCTTTATTATAACAATTTTAATTTTATTGTAGCATAACAGAGCTAAGTAGACCAAAGGCAGTAGGTACTAGGTAAATTCAAGAGAAAAATACAAAAATAAATCATAAAAGGAAAATCCTGACTAAAGAAGGAAAATATTGAATAATAAAGAAATATTTATAAAGAAAGGGGCAAAAAAGAAAACAGGAGTGAGAAAAATGAAAAAGATATCAGTATTTGGTATTGTGAGCATTTTGGTCTGTCTGATTTTATTGTTATCTGCCTGTCAAAGTAAAGAGGCTTCTACAGAAGAGGAATTAAATATTAACTTGAAGGATAGGGTGTCTTTTCATCCATCAGGAATCGAAGGTAATGGGATAATCAGCTTTGATACTAGTGAAATAATCCTTGAAGTAAAAAGTCAGCAGCTTGAGGAAGTCAAGCTTCATATGCTGGATAAGGAAATAAAAGTTAATGTCGGGGAAGAATCCTTTACTGGAGCCGTAGCGCTGCCCCAGGAGGGAGAAATCTATACAGTCACAATTGAGGCAATCGACATAAATGGAAAGGTACATACAGTAACAATGGATGTGGCCTATGGTGAAAAAAAGGCTTATCAGTTATTGCAAAAGGACTATCAGATAGTGGAGGCCATGAATCAAATCGAGGGTGCCGTTGCCCTTGGCTGGGCAGATAATAAAATATACGGCTATACAAGTGCCTATTCCCCTGAAAAGCGACTGGTGGTGAAGGAGCTAGGGGGAGCCTTCCATGATACCTTGATTACTACCAAGGAGGCCTCGGTTTCTCCCGATGGAAGGCTGGCAGCCTATTATGAAAATAATGCACTTCAGATAAAGGTTCTTGGCAGCATAGAGGAGAATAAGGTGTGGCCCATCCAAAGAGAAGACTGGGATAATCTTTGGAACCGGGAGGGAAGCCTTTGGTCTCCTGACAGTAAAAAGCTGCTCTTCTGGATACAACATGAATGGGATGCTGAATACTTTATAGCAGATATAGAAAAGAATACAGTCACGCCCATCAAGACAACCCTTGGGCAATATTATTCGACAACGGCCCTTGGCTGGGCAGACAACAATAATATCATTTTTACAGCTGTTTCAGCAGCACCAAAGGATGGACAAGAGGAGTATGGAGGAAACTATCGGTGGGACCTAACGGCCTATCACGTAAACGACAATCGGTATATCCAGCTATCTCAGGCCAGGGATGGAGAATATTATCAGGGGCTTTCCCTTAGTCCCCAGGGGGTGCTGTATCGATACCATGAGGAAGAAAATGAAAATCAGCATTTTGGCTTAATGGATATGAAGGGACGAATCCTATGGCAGAAGCCCTTTAAGGGATTGAAAATGGCTGCAATGGATGCCAACGGTGAAAAGCTTGCCTATCTAGCTGAAAATCCAGATGTTCTCCCCGAGGAAGAGTTTCTAAATTTTATCTTGTATATAGAAGCGGCCGGGGAAACCAGACCTGTGCTTAAAATAGATGCTGGATATGAAGACATCAATACCCTTGTCTGGTCCCATGAGGGAAGTCAGCTGCTTCTTTCCTTTCAATATGATCATGAAAAGGGTGGGCATCGTAGACCAGGGATTAAAAGTCAGAATTATATTATTACCAACCCTAACTGGTAAAAACGATTAGGGTAATAAAAATGGACAATGGGATTACCGATCATAGGAATGTGATGGTAACAATTGTCCATTTTTTGATAATAATAGGGCAACTTACGATCAATTTTAGTTATAATAATTAGAATCATCCATACAAAGATA